>WLWD01004474.1_pt1 | contig 28680 bp, 19 predicted proteins | sample 6712731 | NCBI WGS metagenome assembly WLWD01 (sample SAMN12718690, study PRJNA576275) | sponge metagenome | isolation source: marine sponge | host: Mycale hentscheli | place: New Zealand: South Island, Marlborough, Capsize Point | collected 2014-11-01
GCATTAAACAAGCCTTACTTTAAACTTAAGCTCCGAAGTATGAGAAAATTCCGGCGAAAACCCTAGTTTTTCAAGACACAAAAAGTTGCTGAGACCGGTTACTATGGCATTGAAGACCCTTTTCCCAACTTAAATTTCAAAACTTCTGTAACTTCTTTACAAACTTTCTTCCTACTTTTCACTAACCGGTTACTATGCCATTGAAGACCCTTTTCCAGACTTAATTTCAAAACTTCTCCGTTTTATGGGGGATACGGAGTGCCGATTGTTGGTTATCAAGAGCCATTGGTAGTTAGAATGCCATAATTAATGCTAAGGACCACTCCTGTGAAGCTGAGGTAAGTACGTAATTCCATATTTGTTAGCTATATATGCAAAAATCACTCTGGCCTTACTTTTTTTGTAGCTAAGAGCTTGTCAAAAGTGACTGGTAAATTCATATAGTCAGATTTGATACTACGGAAGTTACTACTGCTCAAGAAAATGAGGTAGGAAAGTAATTTTTTATTTGTGTGCTAACATTGATTGTCTTTTGTTTTTGTAGCTGAGAGCTTGTTGTCAAGAATGTGAGGTAATTCAGATAGTCAAAGTAACTTAAATTTGATACTCAGAAGTTGAGGTAAGTAATAATTCCATATTTGTTGGCTAAAATTACAAATAATAACACTGGTTTATTAAATTTTTTATCGTAGCTGAGAGCTTGTTCAAGAGTTACTGGTATCAGAATGGCAGATGTTTGATACTACAGAAGTTACCATTAATAAGGTAAGAGAGTGATTTTGTATTTGTTTGCTGAAATAAAAAGTTATTATAAAAAGCTATTATAGTGTTTGCATGAACTAAGCTAAAACATAGTAACAATACTGTAGTTTTATGTTACCTAACTATCAGGCTCGCTCGATATTTGTGCTCAAGCACACCTCTAGTTTATATAAATGTTTGGACGTACGTATGTCATTTTGTACTTTGACCCTCGTGTATTTTTGTGTTCGCTCCGTGTTCGACCCAGTCCCAAGCTTCACTAAACAGAATCCTCTGGTTTAGCGATCATTACCGGTATCACCTTAGAAATTGAATTGTTTACCGCTTTGAATAATTTTCCGGGAGCAGTTAAAACTCAAAAGCTTATGGGAGCTCCATTTCTATTCGAGTTAGTGGCGGTGACTATTTGTCACAGTTATAAGCCCTACTCAACAGTATTTACTTGAAAATTCATTGTCCACTAGAGGAACCACGAAGGTAAGTCTTGCGTAGGTATGTTCAGTATTGTGCGTTACAATTACTATTAAGAATATCACAAAGAAAATTTAAATATCGTGACTTGATTTTGTAGCTTCTTTTTCAATTCAAACAGTTGAGGGGAGTGGTTACTATGGCATTGAATCCCCTTTACCGCATATGCATAATTTAACAACTCGACTTTATTTTAGTAGTTTGAATGTTAGTTGTTAAAATCAATAGTTTAACAGTAGTGTAGTTTAAGGCTCGCTCGCCATTTGTGCTCAAGCACACCACTAGTTTATTTATATATTTGGACGTACATATGTCATTTTGTACTTTGATCCTCGCGTATTTTTGTGTTCAGTCCGTGTTCGACCCTGTCCCAAACTTCACTAAACAGAATGCTCCGGTTTAGCGATCATTACCTGTATCACCTTAGAAATTGAATTGTTTACCGCCCTATGCAAACACCTGACAACTAATTACTAACTTACAGAAATCCTAAATTAGCAGCAAATATGAGAAGAGCATGTCGAGTTGCGCTGACTATGTTTGAAATTAATCCAATCAGAACAAATTGCTAAACGATACTCTGTACATGTAATAAGTCTATATTAAAATAAACTGTGAAATTCTGTCTATTACCTTACTTGAGATTGAAGATAGTGTTGCAACATCGTCTGAAGAAAAATGAACTGCAAGACACATTTAATTTCACATATAGTCCAGTCAAAAATAGTCCCACTAAACCCATAGTCTAGTCAAACATAGTCCCACTAAACCCTTAGTCCAGTCAAACATAGCCCCACTAAACCCTTAGTCTAGTCAAACACAGCCCCACTCAGCCCTTAGTCCAGTCAAACATAGCCCCACTAAACCCTCAGTCCAGTCAAACATAGCCCCACTAAACCCTTAGTCCAGTCAAACATAGCCCCACTAAACCCTCAGTCCAGTCAAACATAGCCCCACCAAACCCTTAGTCCGGTCAAACATAGCCCCACTAAACCCTTGGTCCAGTCAAACATAGCCCCACTAAACCCTCAGTCCGGTCAAACATAGCCCCACTAAACCCTTAGTCTGGTCAAACATAGCCCCACTAAACCCTTAGTCTAGTCAAGCATAGCCCCACTAAACCCTTAGTCTAGTCAAAAATAGCCCCACTAAACCCTTAGTCTAGTTAAAAATAGCCCCACTAAACCTGGCTACTTAATTAGGAGCGTTTGGCTTTCAACCACTAGGGTAGGGAGGAGCTAGGTAGGACGGTCTGACACATGAGACTACTACTACTCAGCCAACTCAAATTCAACGAGGAGGGCATATCACACGAGCAAAAAGGGGGCTCACAAGAACCAGGTTGAAACTCCCTAGATCGGCCCAAGTTAAATACAAAGCTTATACTGGAAGTATTGAATGTGAAAATCTGGCACACTTGTTTGCCAAAAACAACCGATGAATCAATTAAAGATCTATATAATATACGGTACATATGTATAGAAACTCACCGGGACTGCAATCATGAATAAGCGAGCATAAATGGAACCATATCTAATTTTACATAACCAAATAAAAATCATACTCAATGTTAACTCAACGCAGCAACACTTGCCTGGCAACACAAGGTTCTTGTGCAGTCAATAACAGTAATGACTCAACATTAAGCCATAGAGCCCAAATGGGAAATACAAAAAGACCAAGTATCAGTATCCCTACAAAATATAACATACATATGAGACGTAATAATTAGAATGACAGCAAGTAAGAGTACCTCTCTGTAGAATAATACCCACTCTTTTATAATTTTTGTATCCAAATGCCTGTAAAATAATATATGAAAATAGTCAATTCATCAGTGCAAGATATATATAGTAAGTAAAGTCACCTGTGAACATAATGTGTCCGCAGCCGTAGCCACTCCATTACCAATGGCAACTCTAGTTACAATAACAAACTAATAAAAGATATTTCATATTAATAGTCACAAAACTTAATAATCAAAAAATAAACTCACTGAATTTCCTAATCCTGGAACCAGCAGATGCATTAACCATAGACAGGGTAACAATAAAAATATATGCATGATATTATATCTCTTACATACCTGCTGCATCATACAGGTAAGATTGATGTTTTTTTCTGTCAGGAAGATGATCCACAAACAATAGAGAGACAATAGAGAGACCCACAGCATAAAGTCTGCAAATAACAAATAAAATATGATCTATAGCTAATAAGACTGCAATTAACTAACGATAGGAACAGCTATTTTAAGAAGTGTAAAATCTGGACCAGCAGTAATCTCAGTCCAGAGGTCTGCATCCGCTGTGTTTATGACTGCTGCTACTTCTGGAATGGTCACACTTACTACCCATTGCCGAACAAATTCACTGTCGACGTCAACTCTACGCCGCACTTATATCGGACTCGCATCTTGGGTATTGCACCACACTCGCTGTAATTAGTCTGGCGGAGCCGACCCTTTACCTTCTTTGTTGGTAAAGGGTCGGCTCCGCCAGACTACGCTGTAATGACGTGCAATCACCTCACCTCAAACCGCATATATCGCTAAAAATAAGCTTATTATGTAATGGGAATTCGTAACCAGTCAGACCAAAGCTTGGTCAGGGTGCATTTAGTAAATCACGCTTCCTAATACCTACCTCAGCTTCACCGCAGAATGTGGACTGTATCAAACTCTGCTCCTTCGGTTCAAAATATGACCACACCCACTTTGTGGAAACCACACCTATTTAATTAAAAATTGTCTCGGGTCTAGAATTAGTGACTTGAATCTTGGAAGACTATAAATAGTGTGTATTGCAATTGAAGGACCACAATTAACTGAAGTGAACTTTCACCAAATATAGGAACAACAAAATCACAGAATACTAGCTACTTTGGTATTCTGAGAATACCAAAGTAGTAAATATTATTAATTTATTTCATATGAAATTCTGGGGGGGGGGGAGGGGGAGAATCCCAGGGCGCCCTACCTCTGTATGAAACCCTGCCTAAAACAATGCCTCCAGCAACTTTTTTTTAGCAGAAGCTGTGGTTAAAATGGGATGGACATATTGGGGACTATTCGCACCATTACACTGTACAAGCATCAGTGCACTTTGCTCTTCCCCCCCCCGCCCCCCCCCCCCCCCCCACCCCCCCCCCTCATTATTATTTAAAGCTATAGCATGGAGGTGCCAGATATGGGGCACATTTGATGGTCGAGTTGAAGAAGACAAGAGAGGAAGTGAAGAAGACAAGAGAGGAAACGAAGAAGACAAGAGAGGTAACGAAAAAGACAAGAGGAAACGAAGAAAATGGAGGGGAGAAGGCAGAGAGTAGAATTAAAGACTTAGAGTTATTGTTGCACTCTCCTGAAAAAGTAAGTATACCTACAGGATGTGTAGAAATCAATGATAGAGCTTGAAACACAAACAAAGCAGTGGAGTAATTACTTGTGGCTGTTGCATGTGGTTAATTTGTCTTATTTGCAGGTGAGATCTAAGCGAAGGAGACCTGATCATGACGGTATGCTATTGTCAAATATTGTGCATGTGTTTTAATCTTTTTTTTTTCACAGAATGGGAGGAAGTGATTGAATGTGCTTTCAATAAATATAAGTGTGTTGATGCTTTGGATCATCTCGATATTAAAACGTGTGATCAGGTGATCAGGTGGTAAGTGAGCAGGATTGTAGTGGTCAAGGTGGCATTGTACTTCAAGATAAAAATGCTCGTGTTCATTTCTGGCATGCAAAGGCAGGAAAGAATATATATATGTGTGTGTGTGTGTGTGCTTGTGTAGCACAAAAATGGTCGATTAAGCCTGCCTTCATTTATATCAAGTGCACTAAAATAGCTAGTTTTGACTGTAGAAATTGTACTAAACCTTTTAATTTTACCATACATATAGTGGTCATTTTAATAGATTAAGTCCTGTGTTTGTTATTCAGGTTTCTGAATCGGACATTGTGATTAACCCTCAGCACGCATGCGTGAGAGGGTTGTAGTAGTTGTCCTGTCTATTTGACTGTTTGTCTGTCTGTCTGTCACGCTCTGATTTAGGAGATTACTGACAATTAACAATTGATTTAGGTATGAACTTACTCAGGACGAAGATTAGATGTTATGGGCAACACCCCCTAGCGTCACGTCATAATCATGTGAGCAAATAATTTCTGCAGCCAGCGGTGTACTTAGCTTTATGCTCAGGCTCCTAAGCGTTACTCCGGGGAAGTTAACGGAGTTGAAAGAAGTGAAGCTTCGCGTTGAAAATGTATGCAGGTGGGTGTTTCTGGCTAGTTTAGCTTAAGAATAGCTAACAGATTGCTTGTTCTTTTGGAAGGAGATTATATTGTAATAGCTAGGTAGTGTTTAATAGCGCTGAGGGTTCGCACCTTTGGTGCTTCATTCATTTTAGCGATGAATAAATAGATGTGAATTGTGTGCACGTATATTTTATGTGGTGCAGTAAATGTTGTGTACATATGTGTTGGCAAGTTTTGATGAAGACAGCTTGTTGGTTTAGCAGTTTCTAATAAATCCATTCTGTAATTGTCTCTGTTTTAATGTTTTCCTAGAAAAGTCTAACTAATGCATAATGTCTATTGGCATGCAAAGGCAGGAAATATTATTGTATATATATATGTGTGTGTGTGTGTGTGCTCGTATAGCACAGAAATGGTCGATTAAGCCTGCCTTCATTTATATCAAGTGCACTGAAATAGCTAGTTTTGACAATAGAAATTGTACTAAACCTTTTAATTTTACCAGACATTTTGTGGTCATTTTATTAGATTATGTCCTGTGTTTGTTATTCAGGCTTCTGAATCAGAACTTTGTCCAGAATCAGAACTTTGTCCAGTATCAGAAAGAGTAAGCACATGCACACACCACATTATAAGATGCTGTTACAGAGGTGGTTGTGTTATCTTAAATGGATTGTTGCTATTTTTTGAAAGAATAGTTTTATAGCATATTGACACTAAGAGTTTTTAAATGATATTGGAAATGCTTATGATTATTTTATTTAGTTATTTATTTCTTTAGTTTGTTGTTGTTTTTTAATCATTTATTTTATTCATTAATATTTTTGTTATTTTGTTTAGCGCGAGTGCTTATTTGTCTATGTTGCTCGGAAGTCAATTATCAAATTAGGATATGCTCCATATCAATATCAATTTGAGACACGATTTGTCAATAGCTACTGTGGCGAGATTCTATTTTACAGCAAAAGGTTATTTCCAAAATGTATCATCGTCCACTTCGAATCTTGCTGTTTATTTCTTTCATTTTGAAGATCGCATTCCATGCTCTTCAGCTGAAGGACTCATTGGAATGAGTTCAGTGGAAATCAATCAAACACCATTTGTCGAACAATTGTCGAAGATGAAGGACAGTTTTTTACATTGGCAAAAAGTAACCCAGGACAAGCATTTTTGGAGAGCAGCAGTGTAAGTGATGTACAGTGGTGCAAACATGGAGTTCTAATCAAATTAGAAAATTCATTATTGAACTCTAAGGTAACAAATTTACCTTTGTCAGAAAATTATATATCATCCAGTATAATGGGCAAAATCGCTCCCTTATGTTCTTATCAAGAAAGAAACTCAAAGGTTTTTTACTTGACCTCTATTGAGACATTGTTCTGTTGCTTTTTAGGAGGAGGGGACATTTCTTTCATTAATGGCAAAAATTCGGCGGTGTCTGAAGAAGGACCTCCTTCTCCAAAGCATAGTTGGTGGCTGCATAGAGACAAAAGTGGCAGAACGATCGAAGGACAAGATTTTGGGTCAGCTGGTTTCTAGTATGACTGTATGTATTGCTAAATCATTAGAAGCTATGACAGCTCTAGATCTTCAATCATTGAAAGTGGCATCATGTGATGGTCTTATTTTGGACTACCTCCAGCCCATTAAACTTTACAAATACTCAATTAACTTTGAAACTGGAGAAAAGAAGTTTAGTCATCAAAAATTCTCTGGTACTTCACATGAAGTCATAAATAGAAGTATAACTTACATGTTTAACAAAGTTTTTCCACACCTACAGGCATAAATTATGTACACTCTCATTTACTCTGCTGATTTTTTTCCCAAGTTTGAAACTAATTAAATCGATTTGCTTCTTGTTATCTAAATTAACTAATATACTTTTGTAGCTACAGTTTAAAACAGGTTTCAACCACAATAAATTAAGTTGATCAACTCAATAAATATCATAGAGATGACTTATTTCGTATTTGTGGAGCGAAATTGTCCTAATATTTGATGGATTAGTTCTGTATGTCAACGACTACTTAAAGCAGTTAATAAAGTTGTAAAGCAGTTGAGAAAGTTTGGTGACTCTTCCTGATTAAAACACGCAGGCATTTGTTAATATTTGATAATACTTTTAAGTAGTCATTCACCTTCAGAACTAATCCATCAAAATATTAGAACACATTAGCTCAACAAATACGAAATACGTCATCTCTATGATATTTATTGAGCTAATCAACTCAATAAATGAATGGAGCAATCCTGTAGAAATAATATTCCGATAGGATAATGTTATGAACTGCATAATATAAAAGACCTAAAGAATGTTTGCATAAGAACATCCTTTCAAAGTGTGCACATATATTTAGTTAGCCAGACTAAAGTTGTACATAACGAGACCCAACTGTAAAGCTTTACTGAACAGGTCACGTCTCTTCCATTGAGTGGGTGGAGCTTCCAAAACTTTAAAACAAGTTTCAACTTCAATAAATTAAGTTGATTAATTTTGTAAAAGTCATGGACGCTTTAATTAACTTACCCTATCTCTGAAATGACTGGAGCTACAGCTCTGAAACTTGAAAATAATTCCTCTATTAAACAACTTTGCATCGGTACTTCCTCCCCCTTACCCCACGTTACTAATATTTTGATGAATTAGCTCTGATGGTCAACGATTACTTTAAAATATTATCACGTATTAACATACTTCCTTGTATTCATCAGGCACAGTCACCAATAAATAATATAAAAACTATTTGCATAAAAAAATTTCCAAGTGTGCAGGTATACTGGTTAGTTAGATACATGACCCCAACAAATGCAGTTGTTCCAACTTTTTAGAAGTCATTGACATGGCGTATTTTCTTCTCATGAAGCCAACTTGTCCTAATATTTGGTTGGATTAGTTTTATCAGGACACATTAGCTCCACATAAGGAAATACGCCATTGATTGCTCCATTCCTATTGTAATGCTTGCATTAAGCCATTCCTGTAGGATCATTTACAGCCATTGACCACTCTCACCTACTTATCCATCCGTATATGAACTTAATCATACTGCTCATCCTTGTGGTTTTATCAGTGTGCATCAATGTGAACCTCAGGTTTAAATGCACGTACGTTTAGCCAAAGCGCTCGGAACTAATACTTGCCACTAAAGTACAAGTTCAGTCTCCAAGTCTGAAAAGGTGTAGTATATAAAAAGGTCGTCAGGTCAGAGTATGCCCAGTGGTTTGCAGGGGGGGAGAAACAGGGGGGGCAGGGGGGGGCTTTAGCCCCCCCACTTTTCACTATAACTAAACAGTCTAGCATACAATTGCTACACATTAGCATAACAATAATATTATAAAGCAGCTAGTCTAGTAGCTAAGCCACAAGCATGAATGTCACTGTGTCATAATTACTCAAGCCTGTCATAATGCAGCTGCTAGTCACATGGCCATTATCTATTATTTTTTCCATCTAGCTTAGCTAGCAGAGCCATGTCTAAGAGAACTAGACAAATGACTTTGGTGTCAGCTTGGAAGAAGCAAGCAAGAATACAGTCAGATGAAACATCTGGAGATTCTGGTGGTGGTAACCCAACACCTACTGAGAGTGCAAGTGCTGAAGTTGCCTCCTGCCCTGAGCAATCAAGTCATTCTCTTGATGAGGTAACAAATAATCCAGAGCAATCACATGTGGAGTGTGTAGCTCAATGTTGTATCAATAATGAAGAAGCATTTCAGCCTGTAGATAAGCAAACTTTATCAGGGCTATCCTTTAACCAGAGAAATTTTCAATCAAAGTGGTACAAAGATTACCCTTGGCTCAGTGTTTGTGCTACTGTCAAGAAAGTATTTTGCTTATACTGCCGTTATGGCAGTAGTCATGGCTTGCTGGCTTTCAGCAAGTGCGCTGAAGATACTTTCACCAAATCAGGTTTCAATAATTGGAAAAAAGCCTTGGAAAAGTTTAGAGTGCATGAAAATTCTCATGCTCACAAGGAAGCAAAGTTGAAATGGATCGCCCGGTGTATGCCTACTATTACCACTCAGCTCAGCTCCCAAATGGCAGAAGCTCAAAAAACCCGAAGAGAGGGGCTTGTGGTACAACTAAAAGCCATAAAATATCTCACCCGTCAAGGGCTTGCATTAAGAGGTAATGATAAAGAAGAAGGAAATCTTTCCCAGCTTCTCTTAGCATGGAGTGAGAACAATGATTGTCTCAAGGAGTGGATAAAAGAAAACCGATATACCTCACACCAGGCAGTTAATGAACAGATATGTCTTTTGGGACAGGCAGTTCTTCGAAAACTCCTGAAAAGCATCAAAGATAATCAGCCTTCATGGTATGCAGTTATTGCTGATGAAGCAACGGATGTGACAAACAGTGAACAACTGAATTTATCCATTCGTTGGGTTGGTGCTGACTACATAGTTAGAGAAGATACAGTTGGATTATTTCTTGTGCCTGATACCAAAGCAGAAACTCTCTTCAGAGTGATAAAAGATTTATTGATTCGGTGTAACCTTCCCATTTCACTATGCCGTGGGCAAGCTTACGATGGAGCTTCTAATATGCTGGGAAGAAAATCTGGAGTAGCTACCCGATTCAAGGATGAAAATCCAGCTGCTATAGCTGTGCACTGTTGTGCACATTCACTGAACCTTTGCTTACAAGATGCTGGAAGAAATTAACATGTATTCGTGATGCTCTGGAAACAGCTAAAGAAATAGGCAAACTCATTAGGTATTCACCCAAACGCTCGCATCTATTTTCGACAAAGTTGCAAGAATCTGGCGATGGTGTTACTTTGAAACCACTTTGTCCAACTAGATGGACAGCAAGAACTGCTGCTATTGAAGCTATTCTTACTGATTATACTTTGTTATTGGAGGCTTTGGATGAAATACAGGAAACTACACATGATGAATATGGACAAAAAGCAGGTGGTTTGTTGCTGTCATTGGAAAAGTTTAGCACGTTATTCGGACTTCGGCTAAGTCATCTTTTGTTTGCTGCAGCAGAGCAAGTCTCACTCACACTGCAAAAGAAAGATATAGCATTGAATGAAGCTCTAAGTGCTGTTGAAGTAGCCAAAACGTTTTTCAAGAGAACAAGGTCTGATGGGAGTTTTAACGGATTTTATGACAAGACAGTCACGATAGCCCAAGAGCATAGCATTGGTCAGCCAGAGCTGCCTCGTTACAGAAGGCGTCCTGCAAGATACGAGGATGGTAGTGACCCACATGTCTTTTCATCAGCTAAGACATATTTCCGTCAAATGTATTTTGAAGCCTGTGACTTACTTCATGGTGAGCTAGACAAACGATTTCAGGAAAAGCATATGTCTTCTGTTATTGCTATTGAAAAAGCGCTCATATGTGCAGCTAATGGTCAGGACTTTGAAGATCCTATGGAGGTACTAAGAACATCCTGCTACAAGGATGATATTGATATGCCTAGCTTAACCAGACATCTTCAATTGCTACAGGATGTAATCAAGCAAAGTAGTCCAAAAATCAAGAGGGTCACTTCCATCCAAACCATTTGTGATGCGATGAATAAACAATCTGACATTTTCAAGAAGATGCTGCCAACTGTGCATCAGCTTCTTCGGCTATATCTTGTAATTCCAGTTACATCAGCAACTTCAGAGAGGACATTCTCAGCTCTAAAGCGTGTTTTGACCTATGTTCGGTCTACTATGACAGAAATTAGGTTAAATAACTGCCTTCTTTTACACATTCACAAAGATCTCACCGACTCTTTAGAAATTGTTTCTGTAGCTAGAGAATTTGTGAACAATGATGAACGTAACAAGTATTTTGGGTATTTTTAATAGCAATTATGTAATGAATACTTTCATGTCAATCTAGCATTTAAAAAAATGTCAATTTTACTTCGTGTGGAAGGGGGCGCATCTCCCTCGCACACCTTCCCCCTCGTGTGGCCTTATGGCCATGCAGTCTGCATCTTTAAATTTGGCTGGCCACCCCTGGTCAGCCCCCCCACTTTTTACTTGCTGTCTCCATCCCTGGTTTGTTATGAAGTTTTAATTCAGCGAAGCGAGCGGAGCTGACTCTCTAATGAGTTCGCGATATATAGGTCTAGAAATTGTTTTTGTTCTTGCGTGGGCGTACATGTGTACCTTTTCTCCTACGCACTTCCGCGGGCCGGGTAATCTTCTTAGCAACATTTTGTTTTGTTTACCCGCCGTACGAAGTAGCGATTCCCAGTAGACAAAACGTTAGAAACGCTTTGTCAAGAGCTTTGAGGGCGTTAGAAACTCCTGAAGAAAAATTAGTAAGGAGAGCGATAAGAAATGAAAAAGACAGGGCAAGGAGGAGGAGAGCTAAAACGAAACAGAAACAGGTAGCAAAATAAAGAATCTGACAGTATTTTGTAGCCACACTACAGATAGATACATTAGGAGCTACTTGTAGTTATCATGACCTGGGCTGTATGAATGAAAATCCCTAGCAGGGTTTCATACAGGATATTTTCTGGGGGGGAGGGGGGGGGGCACGCGTTTTTGACCACACCCACTTTGCTGAAACCACATCCATTTGGTTAAAATTGTCTCAGGTCTAGAATTGGTGACTCAATCTTGGAAGACTGGTGTGTATTGCAATTGAAGGACCACAATTAACTGAAGTGAAACTTTCACCAAATATTAGACAATATACAAACAACAAAATCACAGAATACCATTATAAATCATAACCACAGAATACCATTAAGTAGTAAATATTATGAATTTATTTCATGAAATTCTGGGAGGGGGGGAGGTTCCAGGGCGCCCCTACCTTTGTATGAATCCCTGCCTAAAACAAAGCCTCCAAGTCAGATATGGCAGATTTGATGGTCGAGTTGAAGAAGGCAAAGGAGGAAAAGAAGAAAGTGGAGGAGGATAAGGAGAAGGCAGAGAGTAGGATTAAAGACTTATATTGTTGCGCTCTCCTGAAAGAGTACCTAGGTGTGTTTACTAGAGGGATCAGTTGTCTGAAACATGGCCATAGAAAATTGACAACTTCGTGGACATAGTGAAACATGTTGAACGGCTAAGGGACCCATTAAAACCAAGAAGCTACAGGATGTGTAGAAATCTGATAGAGCTTGAAACACAAACAAAGCAGTGGAGTAATTACTTGTGGCTGTTGCATGTGGTTAATTTGTCTTATTTGCTGGTGAGATCTAAGCGAATCATGACGGTATGATATTATCAAATATTGTGCATGTGTTTTAATAATCTTTTTTTCGCAGAATGGGAGGAATTGATTGAATGTGCTTTACCTGAAGACGTATGGTTGAAGAATAAGTGTGTTGATGCTTTGAATCATCTCGATATTAAGATGTGTGATCAGGTGGTAAGTGAGCAGGATTGTAGTGGTCCAGGTGGCATTGTAACTATAATCTCACTCTTAGATTATTTTACCAAATGCTGTACTAAGGAAAGCGTGTCGGGACATTTTGGGGCGATTTCAGTGGGAATCATATAAAGACTACTTCAGTTACAATTTTGGGCAAATAAATTCACAACTTGTTAAGCGTCCTTGCTGACAAGTTATTCTTTGCGCAACAATTGGGGAACCGAGGAAGTTGTTGGGCTCAATGTTAGTGCTTTAATTTGGAAGCAGTGACAAGTCTAACTGAGCAAATATGCACACATTACAAAAGTGAGTGGGAGTAATAAGTAGTTTATTATGCTTTTTGCAGGACATAATTATCGCTCTTGCCCAAAAGATTAAGGGCGACGTTAAGAATTTGACATGTTATATGGTCGGAGATAACAGTAAGGAGAAGACAAGTTAGTGCTTCAAGTCCTACCAAGTTCATGGTGAGTTAATGTACGTAGGGTCAGTTGTCATGCAAGGAAAAGTAAATTTGTAGAGACAATCGTTGTTTTACCTCATGAGTATCTTTAAACATTTTTATTTTATTTTAGCGATAAATAAATAAATGTGAATTGTGTGCATGTAGATTTTATGTGGTGCAGTAAATGTTGTCTACATATGTGTTGGCAAGTTTCATGATGTCTTCCTAGAAAAGTCTAACAAAAGTTTAAATACATAAGGCCTATTGGCATGCAAAGGCAGGAAAGAATACTGTGAGTGTGTATGTCTATATATGTGTGTGTGCTCGTATAGCACAAAAATGGTCGATTAAGCCTGCCTTCATTTATATCAAGTGCACTGAAATAGCTAGTTTTGACAGTAGAAATTGTACTAAACCTTTTAATTTTACTAGACATTTTGTGGTCATTTTATTAGATTATGTCCTGTGTTTGTTATTCAGGCTTCTGAATCAGAACTTTGTCCAGTATAAGAAAGAGTAAGCACATGCACACACCACAGTATCAGATGCTGTAGCAGTTATGTTGCTTAATGTGTAAGCCCTTAACTTCATACGGTTTCTTACGCACAATACGAGGTTTTTTGGAATTAAAGGTATAGGTTACAGGCAAGTAGTGCTAGTTCACATTTGCATATTATAGGACTCTGAAATTATTGTTCAGGTTTTGGTTAGACAGCATTTTAGCGGCCTTTTTACTTGAATTATTTCTTGATGCAGTTTAATTTTCCAGAATCCAAATTTGTTATGGCCCAAACCTTACCAAATCTTGTTACTCCTTAATTTTAGACCCTGGCTGGTACAGAGGTAGTAGTGTTATCTTAAATGGATTGTTGCTGTTTTTTTCAAAGAATAGTTTTATAGCATGTCGACACTAAGAGTTTTTACATGATATTGAATTATTGTAGTTAGTTAGTTATTATTATTATTATTTTAATCATTTATTTTATTAATATTTTTGTTATTTGTTTAGCATGAGTGTTTATTTGTCTATGTTGCTCGGAAGCCAATTATCCAATTAGGATATACTTCATATAAACATAAATTGGAGACACGATTTGTCAATGGCTACGAGATTCTATTTACAGCAAATGGATATTTCAAAAAACAAACTTATTGTCCACCTCGAATCTTGCTGTTTATTTCTGTTACAGATGCAAAAAAAAAACAAGTTGTTTAAAAAAGGAATTTCCAAAGTTTCAGAGCTGTAGCTCCAGCCATTCTAGAAATAGGGCAAGTACAGTTGGGTCATCAGCAGTTGATACATAATGAGACCACGACCGCTCCGACTTGTGCCTCCTCTCAATCTGATTGCCCCATTGGAACAGGTGACTGGATTACATGCAGCATTTAATATTATTACTAGTGTGCTTGAGCACAAATGTGAACCGGTTTTCCCTGCTGTAAAGCTTAACTGAACAAGTCACGTGTCTTCCATAGAGTGAGCATTTGTCCTAATATTTGGTTGGATTAGTTGTGACAAACGACTAGGTAAAACATTTTTTGCATATTAATTTTTATTTCGTAGATTTCATCAGGTACTGACATCAAACTTTTTGAACCATTTCATATAGTGAGTATAAAGACTTTTTGTCAAAGAAAATTATTTGCAAGTGTGCACACATGTTGAGTTAGCCGAAGGATGAACTTGTACATAATGAGACCCAACTATGAAGCCAAACTCAACGGGCCACTTCTCATCCACTGAGTGGGTGGAGCTTCCACAGTTTGAAAAAGCTTTTAACGCTGTTGTTCAACTCTGCAGAAGTCATAGATATGGTGCATTATTTTCTCGTGGATCGAATTTATTCTAATATCTGGTTGGATTAGTTCTGACTACTTGAAAATATTTTTGCATATTAACTTGTATTTGCTAGGTTTCATCAGGTACCGACACCAAACCTTCTTGAACAACTTCATATTATGAATATTTAGCCACACATGTTGAGTTAGCCAGAGAATAAACTTGTACATAAGGAGACCCAACTATGAAGCCAAACTCAACAGGCCACTTCTCATCCACAGAGTGGGTGGAGCTTTCGAAGTTTGGAAAAGCTTTCAACTTCAACAAGTGTAGTTGTTGAACTCCGTAGAAGTCATTGACATGGCGTGTTTTATCCTCATGGAGCCAATTTGTCCTAATATATATATATGGAGATATAATAGCACAGAAAAGTGTGGTATTCGAAATTAATAGCACCAGTGGATTTAGGGCCGAGTGAAATTTCTTGCCGCACGAGTGCTATTTATTCCATTATCACAGTTTTCCATGCTATCGTAATGTTAATACTGTAGCCAAAGATAACAGTTCATTTCTGCAGCTCTGAAAGCCATAATCTTCTATTAAATATCCGTCAAAGAAAAATTTTCAGCCTGGTTGTGTCTCCCTCAGTATTGATTTAGTCACACGTCCCATTCAACACCTAATTATCACCTCCTATTCAACTCTATAATTAGTATCATTTTTTTCCTCGTATATAGCTCTCTCTACCTTTCGGTTTTGTCTCTCTTGCAAGAAGTTTGAAGTAACTAAAAGTGTTCAGTCTCTTTACACTTCTAAAATCTAAATCTAGCTACTCCTCTTGTAGTGGGGTCAAGCTTGAGGGCCTAGCAACCACTCTCCATAGTGTTTGCTGCCCCATAAATGAGTCCATAGAGCTGGATCTTCCAAGTTAGGAAAATCCTTATCAGCCTTCACTCAGCTGTTCAACCAAGCCTTCACACTCTGAAAGGACTACTCTTATTGTGTGACGTACCTTGAACACCAATTCTTGTGCAGTGATTATGGACTCCATAGCAGACCAAGTCTCTACAATCACCGATTCTCCCTCCTTCAGTCTAAACGAGCTGCATGGATGGGAAATATCACCAAAATGCACAATCACATCAAGATTGTTTAACGTCACGCTTTGTGATGCCAAAACCTTGCAGACCTACACAAATGTTCTGGGTATCTCAAAGAGCAGGTCAATAGATTCAAGGCCATCCAAGACTAGATTGATGAGGTGTCAAATGCACCACTTATCGACTCCAAAGCCGAAGAGCAAGACCAACAACGTCATCTCAACTATGAACTGACTTGTAAACTGAACTACCTCATTCAAACTGTTTCTATGTGGTCTCTGGGGAATAGAATTCATGATCTGATAGCAGATATTGATGAATACCCTACCTCATAGGCCTTCACTCAAATCCAAATGCCAGGCCCTATGGAAACAGTGGGATGTATAGAGTTTAAAAGAGGGTCAAACTAAAATTAGACAAAAAAACAACAACAACATAGGAGAAAAGTTAATTTTTAGCTTGATTTCACAATTCATCCTTGCTGGAAGCAGTGCATATAGACATTATATTTTCATTGATATATGGTATATGTCCCCCCTCCTCCAAAACAATTAATTCTGTATGAATATTATTATAATATATTATACCATAGTCGAGTCATTTTTCAAATACAGTGTAGTATTATTTTGAAATACCACAGCAGTGAAAGGCGATCTGATTGGTCACTGTGATCTCTTTGCGACCTTGCCGCACTTTTACCCGCTAGGCAATGTCGTGGAGAAATTCCAGGGAAACACTATTTAGCTACGGTAAGCAAATAACAGCAGACACAGTATGAACAGTTCCAGTCAGACACATCAAGCTTGCACAGTTATGATGAAATTGGCCACTATGAGAGATGATGAAAAATTGAGACCTGCTTCTACACCTCCAGCTTCTCTTGCAAGTCCTCCATCTGCATCTTCTGCTTTGGTCTCCATATACTCACATCGTAATAATAATAATCTCAAGACCAAGCTTCCCAAGTTCTCAGGTGACATCTTGGATTGGCAAGATCTTTGGATAGTCTTTGAACAACTACTGTCCAAAGAAGTTGGCCTTACAAATGAAGAGAAGATAGTTTACCTTCTGAAGTCTATGCAAGGCAAGGAGGCCTTGAAAGAAGCTCGGATTGGTGCTGGAGTTCATGATAAGTACAAAGAAGTCAAAGCATGCCTCAAGAAGACGTACGATCACCCCAAAGTTTAATAAAGCCATCGTGTGAAGAAATTATGTGAGAAAAAACAAACTGTGTCAGATTCCAGGACATCACTGAAGTTCATACTTAATCGCAGTGAACTAGAGTGGCACAAAAGTATGACCCTAGAGCTATACTTGACAGCTCAGGTAGAGCTAAAAATGACAGATGACCTTTGTAGGAAATGTCCTAGTCAGCATCATGTTGAGAGTGCCCTCAGCATCATCCCACCTTGCTGAACAAGCCATCTTAGCCACCATCACCATCTGCTCTACACGCAGCTCCTCTAAAACCCTCTCCTCCACAAGCAGCTCCTCTAAATCCCTCTCCTCCCCAAGCAGCTCCTCTGTGACTGTCTCTGGCACTATCCTCCTATTTCACACTAAGCTGGAGCAGTTGTCAAGCAACATAGATAATATACTTGTTTAAAGTGTATCAACAAGTATTTTCACAAGATAGCAACTCAGAAAGCTTTGCATAAAAATGCATACAAATTAAAATTACCAATGAAAAGTGCAAAACAATCTAAATAGCTTTTGTGGAGAATACTACATCATTATGAAAGACTCTGGGCACCCAAACAGATGATATCCGGCATATATACTTGAGGGGAGGGAGAAACCAATCCAGAAAAAAATACAGAGGTGATTTTCTGCTCTTTAACCCCTACAAATATAAATCTGAATTATTGTGACCACAATTACTTTTGACAGCACATGGTAAAGCAGTTGTGTTTGACCTCTTCATTAAGAGAGCTTCATAACCAGCTTATAAACTTCCTTCTCTTGTGACCTAAAATCTTGAAATAAAGTGACATGTGTAACAAATGATTACAGACTGTTTGACAATTTGAAAAATGATGTTGTCATTATAATAGTCCATATCTCTAATGTCATAGAAAATGTCAAAATTTTGTTATTAAAGAATGATAAATCTGCCAGAAAATAAGGGGATCGTTTTAGTAAAAATGACTTCTCTGTGAGAATGGGATGAACTGACCCTCTTAAATACTCAAGTTTAATATCCCTTGAACTAATTCTGTGAACATTTTCAGAATGATTTGACTAAGACTCTAAAGCCAAATTCAATGCACTACTCAATTAGAGAAAGGAGCATTTTTTTTTGTGATTTCAAAGTTAGTTTAGATTGAAGTAGCTAGATCTAAAGTAAAAATAGAATATTAATCAAAATTTAGCCAATACATAATGTAGACCTTTATAATATAATAAAGCAAGATAGAAGATGTAATAACAACAAAGTTAAATATGTTTGATTAGTGTATGCTTGTCTAGAATCAACCCCACTCTTTTTTACAATTAGGTCTCTACTTGAAAGATGAGGTGGTACAGTTAAGTCCATGTATTTCCCAGTGAGTACAATAAAATTATACTTATTTTTTTTAGTCTGAACAATAACTGAATTATTATGCAATGGGATATGTTGATTGAAATCAAATACAGAATGAATGACTTTGTCAAATACCTAAAACAAATAAGGTTGCATTCATCATAATAATTTTAGCTTCTTATGTAGTGATAGAGTAGTAAAACTGATATGATCATATATCAAGTTCTCACATAAAAAAATAAGAATGTTAGTTAAGCTATACAGAGTTATATTAGCAAATTCCTATCACTATAAAAAAAGAAAGAAAAATAAAACCTCTCTTGGTTGCATTGCTATAAGAGTAAAAGATATATATCTCTTTCACACTACAATACCTACACATTATAATTATTGAAATTTGTCCAGGTGCTGTTATAAAAAGTTTACTTCAGCATTTCCAAACCAAACTTGATTTTTAAAAATATCAGCGAGACCACAATAATAGAAGAAAATAAAAAGAGTTGATTAAAAAAGCAGTGTTAGTTAAATTAGACATCATTATTAATTTTTATATTTATATTTATTTATTATTACCAAGAGGAAACTAATTCTGAAATCCAGCAAGAGAATAATACAGTGTTGCTACATGGGTGTAAATAACAAGAAAAGGAAGGGAAAAAAAAGAAGAGAAAGTTGGCTTACTGTTAGTACGAGTCATACATATTATTCTTTATAGGAATTTGCCAACAGACAAGTGTCATAGAAAAATAAAATGCAATTAACTCTTATAATAATATAGGTATATAGGTATAATTCTTGCTTCAGTTTATATAATTGTGGGGAAAATTATAGAATTCATATATAATACAATTTTACTTTATATAAACCTTTTTAATCATTGCAAAAGTACCTTAATATTAATTTTAGCATTGGGCAGTAGCACACTTTCTACACCTTTACCATACGGAATATCATTGGCTAATTGCAGAATGCTCTTGCTCTTTGTATTTCCTCCATAATTATTTCGGTCATATAAACAGTAAGCATAGACACCTATTCAATGGACAATATTATTCCTTTAATACTATCTGCAATTAACATTATAAACATGGCTACAAGCTAAATAATACAAACAGTTGAAGTTCAACAGCAAAACATTTTTGCATGGAAGACAAACACTGCACAATTGTATTATTATAACAAGTTATTCACTTTGGTCACAAATAACTATGACGCTTCAGAACAAACTTTTTTTATAGGATTATCAGGGGTAGCGGGGGTCATTTATACTAAATTTAGGCCACCCATACACTTGTTCATTTGTCATGAATCCAGTAGTCTATATAGTGCAGTCAGTGCCAGCCCACTTTTTACCGTGGAATGCTGCAAAAAGCAGGGTATGGTTAAATTACTTGCTATAAAAAATATTAGCTACATAACCTTGTAGCCTAAAAAAATCACCTGCTCACTGAGCTTGCATACCTTCAACCCTTCCTAATTTATAATTAATTGAAAAATAATAAACAAACAAATTAATAAATTAAGAAAAAATGAATAAATAAATACAGACATAAAGATAAACAAACAGACAAACAAATAAACAAACAAAAATAAATAAATAAAGCAATAAATAAATAAATAAAAAGGAATTGAAAAGAAAACTTGTAGGTTACATGTAAAACCATGATGGTTGGAAACTAATGTCTTACTACATTGTTCCCCTAGCTATTCATCCTTAGTTAGCTATGGAAAATATTTTTATGCAAAAAATTATACAGTAATAGGACACCAGGAGAAATAAAGGAGGATTTACCTTTGTTAGTACCCACTTTTTTCATAGCATTAAAAAGGTATATTCTACTCAGTCCATCCTTTACTTTTTCAAAAAGAATACTAGTATCTTGTATACCTTCACGTTTAGTGTCATCTTTGCTGATTACAATCAAAGAGTCTTGAATATTTTCATCATAACCACTTAAATAACCGTATGTAGTAAACTCTGGAATAGGATCTATACAAATGGAAATTAGGTAAAAGACGACAACAACAACAATAACAAAACATGAACAAACTATAATAAAAGACAACAAAGGAACAAGCAACATCAAGGCTGTGCCATCTACCTGCTTTTGGAGGCTTCAAGTATTCTATAATGTAGTCATAATTATTCGAATCTAAAGAAAGATTTTTAAATTCACCGTAATGAACTATATCTTTGTAAAACTTCTTTGTTCCGAATGTTATTAAAGCTGCTAAGTCCCTTTTAGGATAAGCATTAAATACGGTTACTGAAGGGAACCCCGCAGATAGCCAGGAAATAAGACAGTACAATAGTATAATAACAACAATTGGACTATTTTTCATTTTTACAGAAGGAATAGATAGATTTCTAAGGTGATACTCAGCTTGGTCGGGTGACTTGGCTGGCGCGCGTAATTATCGGATATTGTAGCCGTTGGCCGGTGTCATGTCACAGGAAATTCGGTATCCCCAGATTTTTGCATCCCCGCATAAAATAACTTAGCGTTTCTTGCACCCCACGTAAAATTTCCTAGTGTATTATGCATCCCCACGTCAAAGTTCCTAAGGAAACCCTGCATCCCTTCAGGAAATTATGACTCCCCGGGTGTTCTCAACTCTGTACTGATTCTTGCGTTTGTTGAGAAGTTGGCATAGAAGTTGGCATGGAGGAACTCAGAAAGTGATCAAAATGTTTGAGGAAGTTAGAAAGTATCTCAGTGATGGAAAATACTATGAAGTTCAGAAAAAGCCCATAAAGCAATAGTTAGAAGAATTTTGAACTTCAGGATGGAACTTTAATGTACTAGGATAGCAAAGATGGCAACAATTTTCTCAGACAAGTAAATCAATATAATCTTTAAACTAGCTACTTTTTAATCTGTAGGTATTCCCACTTGCAGGTTAAAATTCAAATTCTTCAAGCATGTCATGACGATCATGTAGGTGGGTGTCACTTTGGAAGAGACAAAACTTTGTCAAAGATTACCAGAAGGTATTATTGGAAGGGAATTAGCCATGATATAGAGAATTGGGTAAGTATAAACATGAATTTAAGAATTTAAGCCTGACATTGTTAACTTGCATAGCTGTTCTCATTTATTCCTCATTGGTAGATCAGTTCATAGTTAGCATAATTATCTACTATTGTTGGATTGGATCATCTGTCTGCACTTATTATATTAATACTAAACTATATTTTATTTTTATTTTTCTCCTACTCAGTTGTTTCTATGCAAACCAGTCGTATCTGACTATTGTGGCACCCTTTTCTAAATACCACTCCATCAACACAATTAGCACTTCTATTGTTTTATCATTTTCTTTTTTCCTTCTATACAATCTCATGTTTCACAGTCTCTACCTTTGTTCAGCTCAGTTGAATGGCAGATTATGAAAAAAGATTGCACAAGGTTCACTGAAAATCTAGGGTACCGCATAAGGTTAGCAGCAATAAATGTTTTAGCTTTCATGTTACACATGCATAATGTTTTCGCCTAGATATTTACCTTCTGTAGTGTACTAAGCAAAAGTTAAAGGAAGCAGGAAACACTATAAGAAATGGGTTATATGAAATATTAAAATGGTGCATTTTGAGAAAAACCAGCATTTATTGAATGTTACAAAGTATGGAGAGTGCACTATATTTGTGTACAACTATGAATATCACATATGTGAAATGTATCACAAGCATATATGGATTTTTATACATTTAATTAATTTTTTTTATGTTACTGCTGATTATTCATGTAAAATATAATTAAAGTAATTAAAACAATTAAAGTATTTATCTTTAAAAATATCGTTATATGCATGGACTTTACAGTATCAGAAATTAAATGTCAACCTCTTAGTATAAAATTAATCATTTCGATGCTGTTACTGCCTACAGGCGGGCAAGGAGTCACTTGTCTTCTTGAATTAAAGTTTATTGGCACTCAAAAAAAATTCCACTTTTTCATCCCAATCGGCGAGCGACTGGATATTATTGACTACACCTTTTTTTTTTTAATAATTACCACCCATATAGAGACTAGATATTTTAAATCTATAGAATCAGCAATTCAAGTTCTATTGACTGATACATGGTTGCTAAGGGGTTTTCCTTACAGAAAAAAAAGAAGATAATTAGATAAAACTTTAATTGATTATTAAGAAAAAAATGTTACCAATGGTCATCACCACCAGAAATTTGATGTCGAAAGGGTTAAGCATGAAACAAGGTTAAAATAGCCTAGCTTAGGGTTGTTTACTTCAATGACACCCTCTTTTACAGAGTTTAATTTTTTTTTTAATTTCTTTTCAATTAAAAGGAAAAAAAACTGAGCTTGTTGAGTTTTATTAGAAGTAATCTCAATGGGGGTATTATAGTCCAGTAGAATTAGCTCCAAAATTTTTTTAAAAATTGGTACGGAAGCAATTTTATTATCAAAAAAGCACAATTTTTTTCACATAGTAATGTGAACAGCTGGTGTCCCCCATTATGTCATTCATATGCCCCACCCATAAAGGAAGTGCTTCAAAATTATGGTTTTTTAACTGCCCATAACTCCCACAAAAAATTATCTTAAGAATTAAAAAAAAATTCTGAGGTATTTGAGGCACTGATTAACTAATGGAAAAAAAAATTGTTTTTACACTGGACCTACCCTTTAAAGAATTACTGCTCTTTGCATCATATAACACAAAAAGTTGATAGCCAACTATATCTAGTTTGTTTGGGGTAGCTTCAATATTATTAATTATAGAGAATTGAGGGCTTTTTATATCGGTGTTGCTTCAATACCAATTTTTTCGAGGTTAAACTATTTCTACCTAACTTTTATTGACAACACTGTAAATATAAATATTAGGTCAAGCACTGTGAAGTAGGCCAGAGGTTGAAATGAAGATTTGACAAACCAGCTGCAGCATTACATCCAATTCCAGTGTCAGATGTGTGGATGAAAGTTGGTATTGATCTTATTGAACTCCCAATATCTTCTAAAGGCAACAGATACTGTATAACTCTGATTGATTACTTTTCAAAGTGGGCAGAAGCTCAGCCAGCAAACATGTTGCTACCTTCCTCTACAAGATGATTATGCGACATGGTTGCCCTGAGGAGACAATTTCAGATCAGGTATATATACTCTAGCTAACTAAAATAAATGCAATAATTGGCAAAAAGATCAAAGCATAGTTGTTGAAACTGTGCTTATTGTTAACTTTGATAGGGAAAGGAGTTTGTAACCAGATTATGGACAGATTGGAGGCATTGACCGGTTATAAGCACAGGGTATCTAGTGCATATCCTCAATCAAATGGCCTTGATGAGCGACTGAATCAGACCTTAAAAGCATCGCTACAAAAATTAGTAAATGACAAACAGGATGATTGGGATGATCTCATTGATGAGGTTTTATTTGCTTATCAAACTAGTCGGCAAAATACAACAAAGTTTACTCCGTTTTTCATTATGCATAATCGTGAGACTAAACTTTCAATTGAAGCTTCATTATGTGCCAGTAAAGAAGTTGTTGTTTCTAACAATGTTGATGAAAAAATTGCAATGTTTATTGAAAGAAAGAATCAGTTTCATAGTCAAGTAAAGGATAACATAAAAAAAAAGCGCAAGAAAATTAAAAAAGACGATATGATCAAAAGCACAATGTTGGAACCATGAAGGTAGTGTCCCTTTTATATGTTCATATTGTACAGCTATCATAAATGTATTTATTGATTCATTCAGAAAATAAAGTAGAACAGCATTTTAGACCACAAACTCCCAAAATTTTACAAGGGGAGATTAAGAAGCTTATTCAATAACTGGTTGCATACATAATTAATACTCTGCTACAATTATAGAGACCACTAGTATCACAAATTGAAAATACCTGTTGTTGTGATCAATTTTTGAGTATTGTGTATGATAAGCAATGAAATGGGGTAAATAGTAAAACAAAAAAAAATTGAGATATTGCTAGGTCAAATATGATTGTAATGTAGGTTGGTAAGTCCTACAATACCTAACGTTTGAAGTTGTGGTTAACACCTAATGAAGTTAAAGGTAGTATTCTATACTTCAGATTACATTGGTCGGACTAGATACCTCACATTTCTTATTGCAGAGGAAATGACTCAAGATAATTGTTTGGATTGTGTTGAGAATTCTGCACGAAGAAATACAGAACTCTGATATGACCAAAGAAACTGAAAGTGGAACATCTATGTGTGCAACTGAAGATCATTTAGGTAAAGTAGTTCTCATTTTGTTTACACTTAATGTACACTTTTTGACATAGGTGAATGTTGTGCCACAAGTCAATCTTCAAACAAACTATTTGATGATGAGTATTTGCATCTCTTGAAGACAGGGGATCTACATCATTGCCTGAGAACTGAGGATGAGGATGATCACTATGATTATGTAAGTAGATTGTACTAGGCAAACAAAGTACATCCAGTTGTATTTTACATTTCAGTTACAAAAGTATATTAAATCAACAAATCAACGACCTGTGTGCAAAGATGTTGATTAGTGGTATGGCAAGATTTCAGACAGTTCGGTAAGCTTCCAGAAGCAGGTAAGTTGGACATATTATAATGAAAAAAATCAGCACAAACTTACCGAATATTTTAGGCGGAAATTTTGTAATAATGACATTTGAGCAGATGGATGAATTTGACCAATTAAAAAAAAAAGAATGTGAAGGTAACTATAGCTACTTGAAATGAGGAGACTTATCTCATGTCTGACCGAGATGAAATACCATGCTTAATAACAAAGTTTGGATTCACTTATTTTCGATTTCATGCAACACTGATTGATGAATTAATTGAGTGGATTTATGAGAAGAGGAAAGATTGTAACAAACGCAAAGGTTTGTGACTGAAGAAACAAATTTCGATAGACGTAATTAATTAATTGAATAATTAACATAGTTGCAGCAGTGGGGGAGGTCAGTAATGAATCTGCTATAAGGATCCTTAAGAGAAAAACGAACTCAGCTATCTCAAAAATGCATCACAGAAACATTTATGAAAGGAAAACGAGTCCGTCTGAATAAGGTGAACTACAACTAAATTGATTTTAATACTTTATAATACTGTAATTTTGTTAACAATCATCTCATAGAGTGTGTGGTGGTTGGAGTCTCTCCAGTAAAGGTTAAACGAAAAAATAATTCTTGAAGAAAATGGCTTTCTTACTGACAGACATATGTTTGCTGGCAATCTCCTTTTACGCAAACAGTTTCTGAATTTGCAAGGTCTGCAGGATACTCTTTTAAGCCAAATGACAGAAAAATTTATGGTGAGGGCAAGCCTCAATGAAATGTATATTCTTACGATTAATCATTTTCCTTATCTCTTACAAACAGCTGTGTCCAAATACTATTTGTTGGTCATGGTCATTGGATTTGTACTTCGTACAAAAAGCAAGTAGTGTCTGTATCTACGACAGTTTGCCTCCTGGTAAAGAGTTGCCTTGTGATGTTCAGATTCAAATTGCGAGAATATATGGTGGAACTGCAAAAGATGATGTTATTTCAATTGAATGCTGTGAATCCACAAAAGCAAAGTGGTGCCAAATACTGTGGAGTCTTCGCTTTAGCAAACGTATTTCATTTAGCTAACGGAGATAAAGTATGCCGAAGTAATTTTGATCAGAGAGAGATGAGAGAGGACGTTGTTCAATGTTTTACAAGCTTTTCCTAGTAGTAAATCTTCAGTTAAAAAAACTCCGTCTAAGAAGGTTTTCCTGCAGTTGCATGTTTCGACAACTACATGATCAGTTGCGAGTCATGTAATTCCTGGTTTCACTACAAATGTGTTGGAATTACATGCAAGTGTAAAGACTCTTTTCGCTGTGCATGTGCACCATCCTCTTGGATTTGCTCTACTTGTAGTAGTTGACTTTGTGTGTTATCTTCTTCTTGTGTATATCATCATTTTTCATTGTAATTATAAAATATATATATGTGTGCATATCATGAACAATATGTTATAATTAAAAAGTATTGAAGTACCAGGGGCGATACGCAGACTTGTAAAGGTGGGTTATTTTATGACCACATCCAAGCCACACCTAGATCACACCTAATGTATTGTCACTACACTTATTTTATAGTTTAACAATTAATATTGGGTACAAGATGAAAAATAATAAACTGTATTAACTCAAGGTTGAGAATAAAGAGTTGACAGCTTTATAGTCTGGCTATTCATACCACCTTTAGATATGGATTTTAGAAAATTTCACATTCCACTTCAATTCATTATCAATACAAAACATACTCAAACCTGCTCACAAAAACATACACAGTGTCATTCTGTTAGTATTAGCTAGCTAAATAGAAGAAATCTGGTAGATGTTTTCAAGGCATATTATTGACAGTCAGTCCTCATGCCTTCAAAAATAGATCTGTTTTACTGATGATGACCTACTTACTAGTATTACATGGAATGTGCTGTAGTATTGTCTCTCAGAAGACCCATTCTATCTTCTGGTGTGTTGTTATATCACTGTCAGCCATACCCTTACATGCAGAAGGAATAATACGGTGTTTCATTAAATTTGTTTTACACCTTGCTGCTCAAAATAATTTTAATTGTAGCTAACTGACCTTTCTAAAAAAGTTGGCTTGTCCATAAGTTGAGCTGTATAAGTACCGAATGCTTTATCCGTATTTTTGTTTTAAAATATTATACTAAGTTGCCAAAAAAAAAAAAATACTGAATAATTATGTTGCTGCATCAATAACTACCTTATTCAGTTATCACATAATGCTTTTCTTTCAGTGCGGCTGCTCCAATTTAGAAGAAATCTAGGGGGATGCCATATTTCCCACTATGGTACAAAATATCCTAGGATATTTTACGCGGGGGTGCCGTATTTCCTGGGGTGCAGAATTCCCTGTGACACCGGTGTCATAAAATTTTGGGGACCCCCTATTTTGGGGACCCCGGGTCCCTATAATTATATAATATTAGGGACCCCGTCCCTATATTTATATGATTTTAGGGATCCCGCATCCCCATATTAATGGGGCCCCCACTGTGAATATGGGGACCTCATGGGATCCCCATATTTATGGGGCCCCCATTGTAAATATTTAAACTTACTGAGCTGGAGCTAGCTAGATACTTTTCTGTAACCCCAAGTCCAAGGTGTAAGAACTTTTCAATTTCAAACATTGCTATTAGCTCATGCCTATTGCTAATGTTAATGAAATCTTTCTCCACAAGCGCGGAAATTGCCCACTGTTTAACTTAGAACATGCGGGAGAAGCATTCAAAGTTGCAGATGGAATCGTTTCAGTTACCTGTTGTATAATGCGTCTTGCTCCTAACTTTTGGGATTAGAGGGTTGTCTTGCCTTTGTTGCCAGAGACAGTTACTCCAATCTCTTCTCTAGCTAGAGAGAGCGTCTGTAACTGCACCCTGACTAATCAATCCATCGGTATAGGCCCACTTATTCATATATTATAATTATTGTTGTTATTATTATTAATATTATTATCATTATGATTATTATTGATGTACAATTTTTTTTTGGTGGTAATGTGATTAAATAACTTCTTAAACAAAGTATCACTGCATTTTAGTGTGAACTATTTTGATGCACTCAATGGATATCATGGTATATTAATTATATTAATGATGTGTTTATATCACAGGACTATTATATAAATGTATTATTTTGGGATCTAGTTACTTAATAATAGATCCCTTTGTGAGAATATGCCATTATTTTGTTGAATATGAGAATAACATTTACCAAACTTGTTCTTATTGAAATACCCAGAATAGCAATTAGTTTGCATATTGTAACTTGGTCATTTCAAATGATGTTTGCATATGTATAATAATATATTTAAAATTTGTGGTGACAATTCAAATAGTTAATAGACAAAATGTTTAATTGTTCATTGTTTACAATGGTGGCAGTGCCATAAACCGACAGCTTGCCTTAAACCTACACACTTGAATTGTTAGGGTATTTTCTGTCCTTCAAGTAGT
>WLWD01001885.1_pt1 | contig 28671 bp, 24 predicted proteins | sample 6712731 | NCBI WGS metagenome assembly WLWD01 (sample SAMN12718690, study PRJNA576275) | sponge metagenome | isolation source: marine sponge | host: Mycale hentscheli | place: New Zealand: South Island, Marlborough, Capsize Point | collected 2014-11-01
GGTGTGTTTGTGTGTGTGTGAGTAGAAAAAGAGTGTGTTTGTGTGTGTGAGTAGAAAAAAAGCGTGTTTGTGTGTGTGTGAGTAGAAAAAAGCGTGTTTGTGTGTGTGTGAGTAGAAAAAAAGCGTGTTTGTGTGTGTGTGAGTAGAAAAGAGCTTTTTTGTGTGAGTAGAAAAAAGAGTGTGTTTGTGTGTGAGTGTGAGTAGAAAAAGAGTGTGTTTGTGTGTGAGTAGAAACAGAGTGTGATGATGAGTGTGACTAGTTATTATAAACTAGCAAGTATCCCGCCCACACAGTGGTTCTTTGACGTATTGTAAAATGCAGTAGCAATAGTTATTTATATTCATGTTATTATTCTCTACAGGTATTAATATCATTTTTATTTATTGTTTATAGATGTTGTGGTTGCCACCTTCTCTTCCCCCAGGCTAGTCGGTGGTGTCAGAACACGATGGTTTTACTGGACAAGAAATACCAGCAGTGTGCTGACATCCCTACGTCTGGGGAGGCGTTGGCTCTGGTGAGTGAACTCACGGGCTACATGGCCACACACGAAGACCAGCAGGAAGCCAGGAAGGAGCAGGTGAGAGAGGAGGAGCTGAGCTCTCTGTGGGGCAGTGTATGAAGGTTCAATGTACCTTATAACTTGAAGTTTGTACTGAAAGGATTAATATCAGAGACTTTCTTTACATGCACACAGTTTGTTTGAATTAATTGACGCCAAGATGGTGAAATTATTGTAAAATTTTTTTTTGTATCAACGACTAAATGCGTAGGATAAAAATATAATAGCAAGCAAATGTTCTTGTTCTAGCAGCCCATATGGTGGGTTCTTGCCAAAGTCCTCTTCAGTGGTCAACTGAAATATAGTTTTTTTAGAATGCTGTAACGTTCTTATCCCTGTAGTTCAATTTGTCTCAACCTATCAACAACTCCATTCTCTCACCTCTTTAATTTTAGATGTCATAATTAACGTCCAGACATACATGTGGTTACAGGAATCACATGATAAACATGTGACACATAGTTCAGGGGAATGCACTTAACAACAACTGTTGGTGGTTCACTGGTCACAACATTCATAAAGAATGAGTCAGTTTCTGTAAGAACTGAAGTAGGTACATATTGTACTTACATATGTATGTATCTGTGTTAACACTCTCTTATTGCATTTCTTCCGAGTACATTGAAGTATACATTAGACTCTTATGTTGGTAGATACAGCATTACTAGTGCAGACATTCAATGCTGAATTTCATAGCATCTCCTCATAACTGTAGCCATAAAATGTATATTAGAATGAATTAGGTAAGAATATAGAAAAGAATGACCAATCAAACTTGATTAACAGCACGTGTGACCAAATAATAGCACTACGGCACTACATACTTATACTCATAAACATTCATGTTGCCAAGTACACGCTTTCCTCTTTTATTTGTACTCCAGATAAAGCACACCTCCCTGTTCCTGACCAACTTCCAGCTGAGCCAGTTGTCTGATGGTATTTCCCACACCACAACTGACACTATGGCAGAGTATAATTCTAGCAAGATGACTCGGAGGAATTGCAGAAACACTTCCAGAGGAAGAAGAGAAAGTGAGTTAGTTGAAAGAAGTGGGTTTAATGGCGAAGGGAAACTTGAGAGTTCGTAGCAGTGGGAAGGAGAGTTGGATATATTTTCAGCTGGAATTTGCCTATGAAAACAAGATTATTGAAAGTGAAATTCAAACCCCATATGGTATAAGCCAAACTTTAAGTTAGTTTGTTTGTTAGTCAGCCTTCTACATGTTTCATACGGCGTAGTTCATAAATCTTATTCTAGTAGGCTAGAAATCTTAAAATTGAGCACAAATCTATGGGCCAAAATTTAGTTCCTACAGATTCATGTGTCAGTTATTTCTTACCTTTTTATATTTTCTTAATTCATATTATATGTATTTTTTATAGTATTGCAAGCTTATTTTATTTATTCATTTTTATAGTAGGCGTCAAAATAACGTGCCGGTTTTTGCACCGTGCGACAGGCGTAGTACGGTAAAAACGTTGCTGTAGTTTATCGCTTGACTGAAAAGAGTACAGTTCCAGAAGAATCACACAGCGAACTGTCCTGTGGGTTATCTTTCAATAAGAACAATATTCAAACCAATGCAAGTTTTATGATAGTTTTGTATCACTCTTAGGCTTTGTAATCATAACTTTGTCATTTGTTAGTATTCAAATGCCAGAATATTATTATTTTTTATGTGTCAGACCTAAACACCCTTTGGTTTTAGATTAGTCAGCTGCTTCATTGTGGGGGTGATGTTATTACCACAAACCCATTAGTGATATGACCAAATAAGGGCAGTACTGTCACTTGAGTTAGGTACACTATAAACAATAACAGAAACAACAATCATAGGCATTGTTAGTTATATATTTCTGTATTCCTATCCCAAACTATTAAATCCTAGGTTGCAACCGTGACCTCCCTTATCTATTTCTAGACAATCCAAGTTTAACTTCACAACTTGGCTGCTCATTTCTACCACAGAGACACCTTTATAGAGTTTTCTACAGTCTAATCCACACAATTCATCCTATTAATAAATCAATTTTAATCAGAATAGTTGAGAATGAAGAATTCTGTACTGATCAGGTTAAATTTTGTTTAGTGGCAAATTTATCACTAAATAATATACCAAGTTATAAGGGAATGTTTTGTTTTTCAATCATTGAGATAAGTTAGCTTAAAATTATGAACTTAATGTTGTACTTTTTGGGATCAGCTTCAACAGCACACGGCACACAACAGTATACAAATATATGGGGGGTGGGTGGGAGAGAGCAGAAAGTTGGGGAAAAGCTTCCTGCCCCTCCCACTTGACTGAACTCTTGACTTTGTAAAAACTGCTTGCCTGTAATACCACAGTCTGGAAAGGGGAGAAAATTTTCATCCAACAATTCTAAGCTTAAGCTTTATAAAAAAAAAAAAGCATAAAGCTAAATGGTAATAGTTTGAAGTAGCTTTATAGTTTTTTTTTTATATTTACTAAGTGAAAGGAAAGTGGCATCTTCTAAGTAATTTCTCTAACCTCAAATGTAACTCACTGGAAGCCTCCAAATTATCTAAGACAGGTAATTCTGTTAAATCTCGAGCTAATCATCTTGTGCACTACAACTGGACTCTTCGGCTCCCTCTTTGAAATGTATTCCTAAACGGCGATCGTTAACAATCAATACGCGGGAGAATTAATGAACGGTTTAACTGTTGCGGAAAGACGGGAGACGGTGGTTACAATTAAACGAAACGCCCGTATTATGTCTGTGCTACAGTGCGATGCTTACCGTTTTATTGGCGTTCACTTACAACTTAACTGTCACTGACAATACAGGTTAATGGTGCTCACACACCGCCTACACACTCAACCCACGCAAACATATTAGAATCAATTAACGTTAATTGACTGTTGCCAAGGATCGTAACTTCAATGTCTTATACTGCAGAGCTCTACTAACGTGGGAACTGGGAAGACAGGCAGGCTAACAGGAAGCCTACCAAAAATGGTGGAGAGACTCACCGATGCCTAGGAGTTATGAAATTACAAAGTTCCTTACTAAAAGCAACTTTTAGTGGTTAGTGGAAAAATTTCCGTATTTAATACGTAAAAGCCTAAAATTTATCTGCCCTTTCTGAACCTTATTTTCAATGATTCTGTCAGATTGGTTTTGTTAATTTTCATCTCAATGTCTATTTATTTATATTTTTATGCGATTTTTTTTTATTGTTGTGCCACAATTTTCTCTTTTTAACAGCCAATAATTTTAATTATAACTTTTATGGTTTTTGCCAAAGTCCTCTTCAGGAGTCAAGAAGTCGAAACGTTGGGTTAAGTTATAAAAAAAATTAGGCTGTTAAAAAGAGAAAAATGTCCTATTATTATAATTATTTCAGCCGAGAATGACTGAATAATTAGAATATTATTTTGAAAAACGAATCTGACAGTTTTTATTACCTTGTTATTTTATGGCGCTGGAATAGTTAACTAAATTTTGTTTGGACAAATTAGACGCGAATTACAGAAAACTAGCAGTGCAGTTAGCTATAGTTAGCTATAGTTTCAGTCTTCTACCCTGTCAAACCCCCATCCCCAGTTTTTTTGTGTGTGCTGATCTGCCTCCTAGAAGGAGTTAAGTCATATCCATCTTTGCTTGCAGAATTGGATGTAAAGCTATCTTAGTCATCAAACATAATAATATTGCTTGATTATACAATATACTCAAATTGCTTTTATTTGATAGTAGCTATGTATTTAGCTCAACCTTTTTGTTCATGAATGAAGGCTGATGCTATATTGACAGTCCTTCTTAGACTGGCACATTTTATAATATGATCCAGCAATTGTCTCAATCTTGACTTGACTGGATCCCTACAGCTCACACAAGAGAGAGAGAGAGAGAGAGAGTGGTGGTTTGGTGGTCAATTAATCCCTCTACCTTATAACTTCATGGTTTGGTGGTTAATAGCTCAATTAAGGGTGCAGTACCACTTGAAACCACAGCACTAAACCGCAAATGGAGGAGTTATGCTATATATATATTTCTCGTCATCTGTTCAATGTACGTTTACTTTGTTATTGCGGTTGAAACAGACACCAACAGACAGCTCTTATAAACCAAGTTTCAAGAAAATAGACCGACCAGGAACGGAGAAACAACGGTACAAACCTTACGGCTATTCAGCGAAATTCAGGGGCGACCATTGCAGTTGCGAAGTCAATTTTTTTTTTCCAGTGGCAGCCTAGGGGCTTCCCCACAACGTTACAATGCCGTATTGTTTATATTAGTATTTGTTTTCCATTAAAAAAAAATTTTTTATATTATTTTTTTGTATCCTATTTAAAAGAAAAAACTCATTGTGTGCATGTATGTGTGAATAAAGAAAAAATGTTATTTTGCAAGTAAAAGTATGTTTGTGTGTTTAAAACGAATATTTTAACATGTAAAAGTTTGTTTGTCAGGGCTTCATACAGTAGGGGAGGTGCCCTGGAATTCCCCTACCCCCCATAGAAAGCTCCCTTCCCTTCCCAAGAAATCTGAATTTTTTTAAATGGTAACTCGTTGGTGAGACTCGTTAGTGAGGGTCTTGCTTCGCTCACCCAATTATTATTCTTACTATTATATTTAGCATTTCATTGTTTGTTTTAAATTCAATAGTCCTCTAAGTTTCTCAATGAATTTTTCTCTAATAAACACCTGGTGATTTTTGACTTAGATACCTGTACTGACAAATGACATAGGGGTGTAAAAAATTGCACACACACACACATACACGCACACTGTGGTGTAGTCACAGAGAGCTGTCACCAGGTGTAGGGGAAGACTGATTATGTAGGCTGCCACCAGAGTTACTACTGCTATATTTCCAAGCTGTTTGAAGCTTCTTCCCAACTCAATCCCTGATGTCGTAATTCAGTTCTTAGGTTAGGCCAGATAAAGGGTCAAGCAGCACCGAGCCTGAGCTGGCCATATATATAGCAAACCATCCTGAGCATGCTCACTGAAGGATGATACAGTAAACAGGCAGAGGTCGTGAGAATGGAATGTGTTTCTGAATGAGATGTTAAGTGTCTGTGACAAAATACATTCTTAGTGAGCTTCATTAGCTAGGATGTTGTGTTCTGTTATGACATGTCCTGTGGATGTGGTGGGTACCACACACACACATACACACACACACACACTTCAAATTAAGTAAATCCATTAGGTATATATTCTGAATTCTTAAATAAATAAGCCACTTTGATTTTTTAAACTCTATTACTGGATAGACTCGATACAATTTCCATAGCTGTAACAACTCTTAGAGTAGTAGCAAAGGTATTAGAGTATATGGATATATAATAGCATGGAAAGCTGTGGTTATTGGGGATTAATAGCATGAGTTGAGCGAGTTTTTTTTCATGAGGTAAACCATGTGAAATTTCTTGCAACATGAGTGCTATCTGTCCGAATACCACAGTTTTCCATGCTATCATATGTTAATACTATAGCCAAAGATAGCAGTTCATTTCTGCAGTTAAGAAAAACCATAATCTTGTATTATATTTTCATCAAATAAAAGTTTTCATTCCAGTTATGCTATTACTCATACTTTTCATAGCATTGCTCAGGAATTTTGCTGGAATATCGTGGCAAAGTCGCAAAGAGATCACTTACCGTGACCTATCAGATCATTATTTCAGTTTTCTAATTGTATTAAAAATGCCTTGGCAAACTTCTTAGATATATTCAGTCATGCCTACCTGAAAAATCGTCCATATTGAATGAATTAAATTTATTGAAATTATTTCCAATATTAAAAAACAAAAAAACAACAACATAACATTCTATGCTTATCTATGTGATCTTATTGGATTTAAATATGACCTTATGTGCTCTTAATTATAGGATCTTTATCCTTACAAGATTTCTATACATTTTATGTTTATAATATTATGTTTGAGATCTTTACAAGTTCTTATAAGATCTTCAGAAGTTCTTATAAGATCTTCAGAAGTTCTTATAAGATCTTCATGAGATCTTATAGGATTCTACATTATATAATTAATGTGTTCTATTGGATCTGATAAGATCCTACAAGATATTATAAGATCTTAATGGATCTTATATAAGAGCTTATCAGCTTTTGGAGCATTTATATCCAATAATCTTATAAGTTCTTATCTTATATAGAATCTTACAAATCTTATTTAAGTTCATACAGGATTTTTTTTGCTGGGTAACAAATGACAAGCATATGTAGGATGTCCTTATAAACTACTTGCATGTGCTAATAAGCAGGTTCATACACTTTACTCTATGGTGTGTGTGTGTGTGTGTGTGTGTGTGTGTCTACAGACCTGTAGTGGCATTCAGAATTAGCCACTATTTCAGAAGGGTCAAAGGTCATAAGCAGTCCCACTATAAACTGAAAGGTAAGAATTGAGCTAATTGTTACCTGCCTACCTGTCTCAGGTTGGTAGCAAAAGCAGGTGCTTCATTCTATAGGCTGTGGTTGGGTAAATCTGGGTTGATAATACAAGTTATTGGGTAAGAACTACATGTGCTTGGTAACTTGGTGATGGCTGGCACTTCAGCTTCTATATGGAGCCAGTGGATTGATGTGTACTACATACCCAGTGGTATAGGAAGATGTTTCCATATGAGGGGGGGGCTGCAAAGGTGAGAAGTCACCACTGAGATAGTGCCCTAAAATTATGGTGGGAGGGTATGGTGGGCCTTTTGTTTCAAAATTAATTTCCAGAATTCGCAATAATTATGTAAAAAAAAATACCGATCCGATAAAATATCGGTTCGGTTTCTGGAAGAATCTGCATTTTTTTTTTTTAATAATCGACGCAGTAAGGTTAGAGGGAGAAAAAATCAGCTCGGTTTGTGGAGACAAAATTTGCAGGGAAAAACGATGAGATGTGAGAATACTATAATGGTTTGACAACTGGTAGACTTGAAACCCTTTACCTGTTCGCACAATTGTATATGTACATTGTTTAATAGACTTGGATACCCTTTACCTGTTTGCACAATTGTACCCAAGTAAAAATTCCATACAAGATCTAGCAAGATCAAGTACCTTTTGGTAAGATTATGCAAGACAAGATGCGTCCTATACTTTCTTGTGTGCATGGTTTTGCAAGATCACTCAAGATCTTACAAGTATTTTAATCAAGTTTATTCTTGTGAGTTCTTATTCTTTAACTACAAGATAAATCTTGCATGATATTGCATGATCTTGTTTATTTTTATGTTAAGATTAATCTCGCACTTTCTTGTCAAAATAGTATGAGCAAGATCTTCGATTTTTTTACTGGAACTGCTATATAAGATAGATCTTGTAACATCCTATAAATGCAAGATAGTTCAAGATCTTGCTTAATTTAAGTTCTGATACTTCTTGAACAATCTTGTAAGTTTAACTAGCAAGATCCTTAAAGATTTTGGGAAGGTTATTTGCTATGATGTGCCAGTTTATTCTTGTAAGTTCTTGTTGTTTTTACTGCAAGATAAATCTTGCATGATATTGAATGATCTTGCTTATTTTTAAGTTAAGATTAATCTCGCACTTTCTTGTCAAAATCGTACAAGCAAGATCTTCGATTTTCTTACAGGAATTGCTACATAGAAAATTACTTATAAGTAAACAAAGATCTTGACTTTCTCTTATTAGGGTAGGTTTATATGTCTACATTTACAATCCATTACTTTTGGGTTAGGCAGAATCTGTTAAAATCAAGTATAAAAAATATAATGGACCTTGGCCTGGTTAAATTTGCCATAGTATTTACATGATTAATGTTTGTAGTCATTTACACAAACATATACTGTACACAAAGACTGCAAGTTCTGAAAAAATCTAGATTTATCTAGCTACAGCATAAATTGTGATTAAGGTGATTTTTTATTATTAAGAAATATTAGGGAGGGCATTTAGAGACCATAGTAAGAGAGCAATAATCAATCTTGTGTAATGAAGTACTGAAGCAAAAACAATAATTTTTTTACATAATTTAGAGTTATATCTGTGTAATCTGTCCTTGGCCTCAACATGAACAAACAGTTGTACTACTTACAATAATAGACCTGGGCAAAATTTGTAAAATCTATCCATGCATGAAGACTTTTCAAGATTGTACAAATTGAAAATAATTAAAGCGATTAAACCTCACAGTACACATGTCAGTGATATAGAAATATTGTAGCGTGGAAAGCATTAGTGGTGTTCATGTTCATAATTGTTGGGAATATTAATAATGTATGAATAACTTGAGTTTTGGCATGATACTAAGACACATTTATTGGCGAGCGAGCGTAGCGAGCGAGACACTTACAGGGGTAAAAATGAAAAAATCGGGGATGTTTATATATTTATTTGTATATATGTTTGGACGTACGTATGTCATTTTGTACTTTGACCCTCGCGTTTTTGTGTTAGTTATGTGTTCGACCCCGTCCCAAATTGCACTAAACAGAATCCTCTGGTTTAGCGATCAGTACCCGTATCACCTAGAAAGTGAATTGTTTACCGTTTTGAATCTTTGCGGTGCAGTTAAAACTTGAAAAATTAAGGGAACTCCTTCTATTCGAGTTAGTGGCGGTGGTAAGTCAATGCGCTCTTTGTCATGGTTATAAGCCGTGCGCAACAGTATTTACTTGAAAATACATTGTCCACTAGACTACTGCGAAGGTAAGTCTGTGTAGGTGCATGTCCAGTTGTGTCAAAGCATTGTGTGTTACAACCACTACTTAGCTAAAGAATATCACAAAGAAAACTTTCAAATAACGTGTATTGTTTTGTTGTTGTTGTTTTCTTTCTAAGCAGTTGCAGAGAGTTGTTACTATGGCACTGAAATCCCTTTACTCTGTATGCTAAATTTAAAAACTGGACCTTATTTTCAGTAGCTTCAGTGTTAGAAGTCAAAATCATTCATATAAAATAGTATAGTCTTTAGGCTCGCTCGCCATTTGTGCTCAAGCACATCACTAGTTTATAATATTAAAAAGTAGAATTGCACAAGTGGGCTTCAAATCATTTTCAACTTGAATGACGAAAGAACTCAATAAATCCGCTCTGGCATAATCTTGTAACTTCGATCGTGCTGAGTATCCGATACTGTTTAAGAAAGATGATTGAGTTTTTTTATATGGTTTGATTAGAGCTAAAGGAGGAGTCAAAGTAAATGTTTGTACTTGGCCATACTTTTTACGTCCATTAGAAATAAAACAGCAAATTGAACTATTCCTTTTCCCTTTATCATTAAATGCTTGTATTATTGTACTGTGATAATAAAGTTTTTTTTAAATAGTTGCCTTTACTAGACTAATATGTGCCACGGTAGCAATTGCACTCTGTTCATCCTCACTAAGGCTGACTTTACTCAGTGGACCAATGGAGTATACTCCAGTGCTGATGTTTGTCATGTTGCTCCGTTTTTGTGAAAGGAATGACATGGGCTTTAAGAATTCCATTGTGTCAACATTCTCCACTTTAGCTAGTTGGTCGGAAAGCATTCCCACTGTGTGTGCTACGTCAATAGAAAAGATTAATTGCTCAGCTAACTTTCTTTTAGAGTGCAGCATACTAACCATATGACCATTCATACTTTCAAAGCCAATAGTGACTGTGTCCACAAGGGACCCCTGACTGTGTCCACAAGGGACCCCAGAGTCTAACATAGTGAGCCAAGTGGGTCAAACAGTGTGCATTTAATGTACAAACCATTGATTCCGTACAGCTCAGGTAGCATAACGTAGACATCTGTTAGCATCGTTTCTGCTGCTTTTATTTGAATCTCTGTTAGCTCAGAATGAAGAAGAATGTGAATCGCACAAACTAATAATGAAAAATGGTGCAAATACAGCGGTGTTAGTTTATTTTCAAGTAGTGGAAGTGAGTAATAAAGGAGCCAGTTTCGTAATTCATTTGCCTTCCAGTGCTTTCTATGTCTTTCAAGGCTTCTGGGTGCCCTTGCAAAGTCATGTGGTGGCCTTTGACACAGTAGATCTTTATCTATCTGCTTCACCTGAATTCCAATATTGAAAGGAGATGCATGGTTACGAGCATTTAACCACCTTTCCAAAAGCCACTTGGTTACACCTTCTAAGACACAGTGCATGTAATCAATAGGTATGTCACTGACTAGATTAACAAGTCCAGTTTATGGAAACTTTCCTTTAATTCCCTGAACTACAGTCTTACAATTTTCAGCATCTTCTGCATTTTTTACAACTGACTCATTAGTACGGAGATCATAAGTGTCATCTGGTGGATAATACTGAGATACAGTTCTTACTCCCGGATTAAGACATGTTGGGCATCCATTGACACCATTAAACTGGTTCATTTTCAATACTTGGGCATTTGCAACTAAATCGAATAAACCAAATGCTGGGACAAAGTGCACAAGTTTTGTACTATTGGATGTTCTTAAAACTATACTATCATTTTATAAGTATTCAAATAATGAAACAAGGGGCTTAAGCAAAACAGATATTGGAGGTTTGGATTCTCCTGACCAAACTACTAGTGTTATTATATTATCCTTATTCATGCGTATTGAGCTGAGGGGGGTAAACTAGTTAATGCCATTAATAAGGGCCATACAGTAACCCTGAAGACTTGAAGGGAGAAATGCCATCTGTTAAATATGATACCACGTGTGATAAATCTTTCCTTCTTTTTCCATCATGTATATCTGCCAAAATAGTGTCCTTTGATTCTTGACTTATAATAAGATCTTCACAATTTCCTGCACAAAAAAGTGCAGAAAATATAAACATTAGCAAAGCATTAAGTTTAAAACACTTACTTTTGAGTACTCTTGTGATTGCTTTCTTAGGGTTAATGACAATTAGGGTATCTTGTTTGGCATTTGCACTATTAGTACACTCTGTTTGACCAGGTAAATACTCGGTGTGACATACATGGCAATGGTAGTGTGCAGTACTTTCAGATGAATATTGACCAAAAAATTTCTTAAATTTATGCACAGATGTCGGGTAAGTGATTATTGGCTGGACAAACTAATTGAAGAAGTTCTAGTAATTTGGCTATTGTGGTGAACGGGAGACAGCAAGCTCTTTTATACTCCATTATTGCACAATATGTTCCACTTATGCTAATGTTTGCCCCCTCATATAGAGGTTCAAACATATTATCTTCCAACTTTTCCTCAGCATTCTCTTCAATCAATATATCTTCAAGTTCACTTTCTGTATCTGAACTGCTTGAGATACTCACAATTTCAGGATCACTAGAGCTGGCATAGTTAATCCAGTGATGTAAGTTGCATGTACATACATACACTTAAAGCCTTACCCTTTATGTAGTCTCCACCAAGTAGTTTTGGGAAGTGGTGCTCCATTATTTTTGACATATTTTTTGTAGGATCCACGTGACCTGCTTTCCATCTTCTTTGTTTTTTTTGTTTTGTTTTTTATTTGTTCATACTTGCTTTACTCTATTTAAACAAAACTGTAATATAAAGCATGCATGCAAAAAAGGGGGAACCACAACATGTAGAAATATTGTAAAAAAGCACATGTATGTTAAGCAGCTGCCACCCTCCTCCCCCCAAAACTATAGTAGATAGCAAAATTTTCAACAGAATAGCTTTACTTCCAAGTTCAACCGAAGTAACTAATGTCTACCATTGAGGAGATAGAAGAAATCGAGTCAGATAATGAGAAAGAATCCACCCTAACTGGAGGCAAGAGAAAGAGGAGAGGAGGTCGGTTAGATTTATCAAGTGAGCACTTTCTTGCTACAATGAAGAATAGTAAGTCAGATTTTCAGTGTACTTCAGTTACTCTTTACTTAAAAAAATACATTCATATTATAAATCATTTTGATTCACTTTTCCTCTTATTTTCTCCTTAGTTCTAGTCATAAAATTGAGTTATTCTAATTATTTTTTTAAAATTTCCCTGACTCTAGGGAAGATTACTGTGAGATGCAACCAAACCAACAAGAAATTTAAGGTTGATATCACTTCATTATAATGCGTACATTGTTTAATAGACTTGGATACCCTTTACCTGTTTGCACAATTGTACAGACATGTAGTTTGTTTACTAACTGCAACTGTACAGTTTACTAACTGCAACCGTACAGTTTAGTAACTGCAACCGTACAGTTTAGTAACTGCAACCGTACAGTTTACTAACTGCAACTGTACAGTTTACTAACTGCAACTGTACAGTTTACTAACTGCAACCGTACAGTTTACTAACTGCAACCGTACAGTTTAGTAACTGCAACCGTACAGTTTAGTAACTGCAACCGTACAGTTTACTAACTGCAACCGTACAGTTTAGTAACTGCAACCGTACAGTTTAGTAACTGCAACCGTACAGTTTAGTAACTGCAACCGTACAGTTTAGTAACTGCAACCGTACAGTTTAGTAACTGCAACTGTACAGTTTGTCCAGAGCATTTTTCAAAAGGGCCTATACTAGTTGCATCATTTCAACTACTGTAGTGATGTCACCAAGTTTATATATACACTAATTAGTTATTTGTATAAAAATACTGGTGGTCAGTTTTTGTTATTTCAATTATTTTGAATAAAAGTTCACTGTTATAGCTATAATTAACTATTGGCTATATATCGCTAATTTATCCCAGGTTATTACATAAACAACATATGTACCTGTGCTAATATGGCAAGTATAATTGCAGTATTCACATTTTAAGTGTTTTACCAAGAGAGCTATTCTGTAGGGTAGCTAGAAGCACCAGGGTTGATAATTTTTGTACACTTATTCTAAAACATTCCTATAGAAGAGTTATACACTTAGCTAAATTATAGTTCCATAGCAGGGCCATAACAATATGGAATGAACCAAATCAAAGGTTCTGAATTGGTTGATATTATCATAATAAGCTAAGGGTGCATCTCTCCCCAAGGAGTTTTGCCTTTTCTTCAACCTCTCTTTTGAATACAAAACAAAAACAAACAAACCAGGATGTGGTTTCCTTCCCTTCTGCAGAGGTATGCATTCTTAGGAAAGCCAGAGAACTAGCTACTCCCTCCTCTGAAGAACAAGGAAGCCATGTCCTCTCCTATACACTCTTCTGAACCTGGTGGCTGTGCCCTATAGCTACTCTTGAGAACAAAGTAGATGCATCTTCTTCTTATGAGATAATGAGAGCACTTTTCTCTCCTGTGTGATAGATTAAAATGAGTAGCTACTGTTAGCAAAAGCTCAATCAGGTTTATTTTACATAAATCACATAGCTTGCTCAATTATGCATAACATTTAGTCAAATAAAAATAAAATTAACGAATAGCTGTAAATAAACATAAGAAATGCAGCTAATAATTCACATTTTCTTTTGATGTTGTGTGGCACCTCCCCACAACGATGTGCGCATGACAAACAATTGCAAAGCAGAGCCATCACGTAAAAGCACGATAAGTAGCAACTGCCTCCTTACGCGCGCATTTCTGAAAGGATTGATAAAGCTTGCTGGTTGCCTTTCTAGTCCACGAGTGAGACATGTCTCTAGGAGAATCTAGTGGAAGTTATCTTCTCAGTCATTGCAGCATTGCGTTATTTAGCTGCTTAATTTTTTGTTAAATTAATTTAATTGGCCCTAGTCCATAGATTTTTAAGTCAGTTTGCTCTATTTTAGAAATATATAGCTACATTGTGATAAATCTTACTCCTGAACCTGCCCTTGCTTTGCTGCTTTATAAATGGCTGTTTGTGGGCAGACTATGTGTAGTATCATGGACAGTTAACTGGTTTGTTCACGTATATTGTTTGTGTCTAGATAATACCACAGACTTTTGTAGTGGAGTACCAGGCATTAATTGGTGATTGAGAGCTGCCAAGCTGGGCTAGAACAATTGTCTCAGAATCTAATAAACCAATTAGAAGCTATGCTGGTTATTTTAGAGGAAGGCATTCAACTATTATCTTCATCTACTTATGGAACTGAATTTTCTACTCTTGAAGAAATGTGGAAAAACCTTGTTCATTACTTGCGTCTTATGATCTATGGCTTTAATGACACAACAATTCCACCAGTTAATGTACTTCCTTATTCTTTACACCATTCTGGGAGGAGCGTAGGCCGACCAACCATCATTCTAAATTTTGAAATGATCGAATTAATGAGAACATCGGGATATACTTGGACAGAATGCATTGGAAACAAGTCGAACAACTGTTTGGAGAAGACTGAGAGATGCCGGCTATCAAATACTCAAGTATGCTGATATTTCAGAGACAATGTCTTGACAACCATACAAGAACAATATCCTAATTGGGGGCAGCAACTAATTAGTGGATTTTTAAAAAGCCGTGGTATATACATTCCGAGATATAGGTTACATGAAAGTATTTTGCGGGTTGACCCTTTGAGACGATTGATTAGGTGGCACCAGGTTATTACTGAGTACATACCCTGTGAAGCACAGTAATAGCTTGTGGCACATTGATGGCCATCATAGCCTTATTAGATGGTGGTTTGTAATACATGGGGGTATAGATGGTTATTCACGTATGATTACATATTGTCATGTGCTCATAACAATTTCTCTTACACAGTATACTAACTTTTCTTAGCAGCTGTGAAAGAGTATGGATTACCAAGCCGTGTCCACTCAGACAAAGGTGGTGAGAACATTCTAGTCTGTCAGTATATGATAGCTGTAAGGGGTTTGGGAAGAGGAAGCCACATAGCTGGTTCATCAGTTCATAATCAACGCATTGAGCGGCTGTGGTGTGATGTCTATAGACGTGTCTGCTCTACTTACCATGAACTATTTTATGCAATGGAAGCTACGGGAGTCCTTGATCCATGTGATGATTTTGATCTGTTTGTCCATCTTTTTACCACGCATTATAAAAAGCCTGACTCAATTTGCAAGTGCATGGAATTTGCATTCTGTACGTACAGAAAAAAATTGGTCGCCACAACAGATCATGATTAACTCACTTATAAAAGATACAGATTTAGTTTTATCTAATGACAAGATTTCTGAGTATGGAATTGATTATGATGGGCCAGTTGCAGAAGAAGAATTCGGCACAGTGAATGTTCCAGTCACTCTATGCCCACCATCTGTAAGTCAAGATCATTTTTATCAGTTTCGTGGACACAGAGATACTATTTGAGGACTTTGGCTATCAACACTACGTAGACTGCAGGGAAGTGCTTCAAAGCATGGTTTCTATGCAGTCATAATTTCATATGTACTTTGCACTCCACTGAATGAGCCATTTTCATGTCATCAATTCCCACAATTTGCCACAAAAATGTTATATGTTGAGGTTACTGCTGGAACAGTCCAATAACCACAAAAGTTTGTTTGTTTGTTTGTTTTATAACGAGATCGCGTATAAATGAATGGCATAGTGGTAGCTTTTAGCGACAAGTGGAAAATAGAGTCCCGCAGTTTGTTTGTCATTACAGCAATTTACTCCAACAGCGTCGTAAAACTAAGAAATAAGTCCACGAGCAACAACAGATATGCTAACAGAAACACGCACACAAAAAATATGGCGGCTTGTCATTGACGCTGCTAAATTCAACTGTACAAGGTAAAAGCGTACCATCAGAGTACTACTGGATATATCCCTAATGGTCATCTTCAATCAAAAGTACTTTGGCACACACACAGCATTGATAGGATCTAGACTTGATTACTGTATGAAAAATGATTCTGTGGGATCGAATTGGAAGAATAGTGAGCTATTCTGGAGGATTCTACGCATGGATACTGTAATGAATTTGAATGAGAGCTAGACATCAAAGGTCAAGAGGTAGACATTCCCCCCCCCCCCCCCTAGTTTTGGTGGATGTTTAGGACAGGGACTTATAAGTACATCCTGTAGTCACACTTTATCTTGTCCTTGTCTTATTTTGTTTTTAGTACTAATGAAAGAACATGTAAAATGCATTTAGGAAGTACACATTAGGCAAGAATTCCCAGTCCCCATGCTTCATAATAGATCACTCAGAATTTACCTCCTTCCCCCAGACTGATACTTCTCAATATCTTATGTTATTTTGAGCAGATGAAAAAATTCATGTATAATAATTACTACACCATTGTAAACAAATGTTCACTGATAACCATTTTTAGAGCAGTATTGAAAAGAGTTTGATCCGGAATGTCAGTTGACAGTGTTAGTTGTCGACCACAAGTATTTGCTGAAATAATATCGGCATCCCTAGAAAATGACACCATGACTGATTTACACTGTAAACAATAGTATAACCCAATCACTCCCAAAGCCTAAAATACAAAATTGTATATCTCCAGCTGATAGTGGTCTTAACTAATACCTATGTCACTTATTTTTGCTAAATTATGTTATTTGGGTAATATTGCTTACGTAACCCTATCTAGCAATAATTAATAGTGTATTTGAATGAGTTTGCTCCTTAATAAATAAGCAGCTGCTCACTCATACTTTTAAAAATTCTGTCTGCTAGCTGCAAACATGTATATCACATACATCGTACTTTTTCGTTGCTAAACGTGGTTGTACACCTTACCTCATTGATAACTGATTTATCTCTAATTCCAATATCTTCCTCTGTAATGCAAGTTACTGAGAGATCATAGCATCCAGCAATATAGTAGTAACAATAATCAGCCAAAAATGGAAAGCCTTGCCCATCCATTAAGATACTATGAGCTCCCACCGTACCAACATTTTTCAACATACCAGATGACAACAGAGATGCTTTATAAGCTGGACGAAGTCTATTGGGTGGACCTTCAAAAATATTTTTTGACATCATGGTAAAAGAATTGGCCATTTTATTGAAAATAATTGTCTTCTTAATCCCCCAGTATCCACAGCTGGTTGACCACGAACAGATATACGAACACCAGCACTTTTGTTAAACTTAGATTGCTTATAAAAGCAAAATGCAGCTTCCACCCAATCTTCTTCATCATCATCATTACTCAATTTGACAACCGGCCATTCATCATCTTGTACCAGCACTTGATACTTACGAAGCAGACCACACACCGGAGTGACCGATGGACCGGCAATCAAAGTGTCTATTGCATCTGAAGCTGATTTCGGGAAATATCATATACTGTATACATATTGCAATTGCTTGTCACTCAAGGAAGTGAATATTTCTTTCAGTTTAGTGAAGTCTTCAACTGGAGAAAATTTTTCGCAGTCATGAAATTCCTTAAAATCTGCATTATCACCCACTATATAAATGGCTGAAGATGCTGAACCACCCTGAATACTGCTATCTGTTGCAGATGATAAAGAACTCATCTCGTAAGAACTGCTGAAGTCAGAATGATTTGGATCTTTTGAGTTTAAAACACCTATCGAAGGAGAAACACTTGCTGAAGAATTAGCTAAAGCTTTAGTAGTAGCTGGTTTAATGTTAATGTAGGGCAAATCTCCAGAATCGCTAAACTTTTCGTCATCAGTTCCACTACTTACCACTTCAAAGTTTCGTAACAATCTCACATTAACACTACCAGATCCAGCAAGCTCTTTCACTGAACGACCATTCCACTCGAATCCCTCCTTGCATTGAGGAATGGTACCTTGTTTTCCACACATTATTTATAAATTCAAAATCTTCTGGTGTTACATCCTTAAATTCATCTGTAGATTTGATGACATCACAAATTTCCCCACGAATATCTTTTTCAGTTGCATCGATAGGCCAAGAAGGAAGTAGCCCTGTAACCAATACTAACTTTTCAGACCTTGTAAAATATTTTGGTTGAGCTGGCATAAAGCAGAAGATAACAACCTTTTTTTGAAAATAACACGTGCTTGACATGCGTCCTTTTTTGTGTTGTGGATATTTCATTGCAGCAATAAAAGATTTTGAATATCCTTTTGGCTTTCTGGGAATAGATGTACTAGACATGCTCCTCATTGTAGGATCATAATTAATTAGAAAATTAGAAGGACCCATAACCTTTTTAACCTCTGTATTAGTGTTCTTACCTAAAATATTAAAAGTGACACATATGTCATATCGTTTGTACTTACAATCTTTCCAGTGAAGTATTGTAGATTATTAAACCGGTAACAAGCCTACTATAGACATTGGTGTTTTCTGCAGGGGGAGAAGAGGTAGGCAAGGCTGTCAGAGTATAACATTGACTTATTGTTGGTCCACACTGTAACTTTAAGAAGTTTCACTGGTAAGGTGTGTTTCGAGGCATAAAGTTATTCTGATAATTGAGGAGTGACTGTACGAGTGGCTATAGTTCTAGTGACAGTTTTGTCCATATTAACAAATGTTTTATTTACCCGTCTCAGTAATAATCAGTGTGCTATGTTATCCAATGGATATGATTTAAACGTATCAAATAGATCTTAAGTCTGGTAGATGGACTAGACAACTCTTAATAAAATTATACACTTAAAAACTAAGTTCTTCCTATTTAAGTAAGCCCAAATAAATATTATTATTGGCGCAAATACATAAGGTATTGCACAAGTGAATATAACTCGAAACAGTTATTTATTTCAGAAATGAAGCAAAGTTCAGTTAAACTTAATTAAAACAGCTGTGCTAACTGATTAGCTAGTGCCCATCATACATAAACTTTTTCAACCTGACATCTTGTATTACATAAACAGGTATTACTCTACTTTTAACCTCCCAACACCCCCCCCCCCTCCCCCCCACCCCCCACTTCTCCAGAAAAGAAGTATTATGCTCCTTCTGCTCTCTCCATGTAGCTTAGACAGGATTAACATCAAGCCATGTCATGTACTTTCCTGACCACTACAGCTTTGATGAAGTCTTGCAGGGACATAGGAATAATTGGGGGGAGGGGGGAATGAAACAATTTCCCCCCCCCCCCCCTCCCCCCCCCCCCCCCCCCCCCCCCCCCCCCCCCGCACTTTTCAATATGGAGCATTGCCCTACTTTTTGGCTTTATTGACACATAGCTGCATTATTTTTATAAAAATTATCATACATGCTGCATAGCTACAGAATTTATTTTATGGCTATGCACTTACTGAGTGACTTATGGGCTTGCGGGTTAGATGGTTTGCATCACCACGATTCCTTCATGGTTTGCATCACCACGATTCCTTCTACTGGGATAGCTACACCCTCTGAATAAAAAAAAATCCCAGTATTTTCTAGCAATTCACTTGAAAAAAATCACACAAGTGAACAATTCAACCATTCATGGACCCCCCCCCCCCCCTTCCCACTTTGAGACTGCTTCCTACACCTATGTGTTGGTTATCTTATGTACACAAGCATACCAAACTCATGTAACAATGAGGTGCAAGCTGCAAATTGTGATATTTCCAAACAAACATGGATAGTGTCATAGTAAGTTACACTGAAAGAGTTGCAGAAGCATACACTTTTGACATATTGGGAAATCCATGCGAGACTGCCATCAGTGATTATTATAAAACTCCAGAATCAAAGAAAGCCTCTGTTGCACCAGTTCTTCTTCAACAATCTGAAGTGAAAAAACAAAACAAAAACAACTAACTGGTCAGCTGAACAAACATTTCAGTTAATACAGTTTTGAGCAATCAGCAAAGTCTGACCAAAAAGTAAATGATCATAAGATTTTTGCGACAGAAGAATATTTTGTTGACAGGTGCACAAATAATTATGGTATGTGCTTTTAGCCGTTGCTGTGCATTCTGTGTGTATTATACACAAATATAGTATCTTTTATTATCGCAACTTTGTGGAATAAGTTTAGGTTTCTAAATTTAATAACAACTGTATAAGCCCCTAATGATAATTAATTGTCAACTTTATTGTCAGTTCTGTAGAATAAGTTTAGGTTTCTAAATTTAATAATTGTAATAGCCCCTAATGGTAATTAATTGGAGAAAAGGAATTTGTATTTTTGCTGATATTCAATATAATGTAGGTCATTGCTTTTCTATTGTGACATTCACTAAGTATTTACTGCTTTGTGACTTGCTATGATAATTCCTTATCATATTTCTGGTTCTATATAAATAATTACCATCAATTAATACATAGGAAAGGGTATAGTTTGGTTGGTATGTTTGTAAGTATGGGTGTATAGTGATCAAGTATTTTGGGCAAAGGTGTCGATTCTGTAGTACTTTTAACATCTAATGATTAATATGTTTACTCATGCCATTATGCGTTTACCTATGATCATTGCAGATTGATAATCTATTATGAGTGTGTTTTAATCCCATGTATAATATTTTTATGTGCACTTCATATTGATTTATTTCTCTACAGAGATATGAGCGCCGGGGCAAGGCGGTGAGGGAAGGAAGGAAGAGGGAGCTGTGGTCAGATGTCACACCTTACATGATGTCAGATGAAGAACAAGAACAAGACGAGAAGACATTTACGCCATCTGTCATATCGCTCAGGAGCATTAAATAAGTTTACCTAATAGTAAGATGTCTACTAGGACAGCCTGCCATCAAGTCATCCAAGAGGAACCAGGTGAAGGGATTCATTGAAACAAAGACACATGTACTGTTAACGATGCTGCGGGAGAGGAGGACAATCATGAAATTGATGAACAAAATGAATAACAGTTTATGAGACATTAATTAGCAATCATAACTTAATTAAAAAATTTTGTGACTTTGGATTCTTAATATCCTGGGTGGGTATTATGTTGAATATGGCCTGCCTTGAGACAGGATATAAGCTCGGTGTAAGCATGTATAGGATAATTTGCTAGCTGTTATAAATAAAAGAAAGTAACATTAACACAGGGCTGAACTTGAAGTTAGATTGACTCAAGACACACACACAAATTGACTAAGACACACGCACACGTAAATTAATTCAAGACACACGCCCACGTAAATTAATTCAAGACACACGCACACATAAATTGACTCAAGACACATGCACACGTAAATTAATTCAAGACACACGCACACGTAAATTGACTTTAGACACACGCACATGTAAATTGACTCAAGACACACGCACACTTAAATTGACTCAAGACACACGCACACGTAATTATATATAAATTGACTCAAGACATACGCACACGTAAATTGACTCAAGACACACGTAAATTGACTCAAGACACACGCACACGTAAATTGACTTTAGACACACGCGCACGTAAATTGACTCAAGACACACGCACATGTAAATTGACTCAAGACACACGCACACGTAAATTGACTCAAGACACACGCACATGTAAATTGATTGATGAAAATGAACTTATTATTTCAACAGGAACATACACCTTGTCATTATGACTGAATATATATTGAAGGTAATATAATCTTGAAATACTTACATTCAGCAAACTCAAGTGCAATACACTGTTTAGCTGGTTCATAATGGTCACTATAAAGTCCCATAATTATAAAGACGAAAAATACATCTCAAGAAATTATTCAGAATTTAACCTCTGGATGCCATTACAGCAATCCAATAACTTTATACCAAGCATAAATTGAAAAGATGAACGTGGTCCTTGGCTATTTTTAAGGAGTCACAGTATAATGACACTAGTTTATCATTCATACATCTTATTCCATGGCAATATTAAATTCCTTGCCAGCACGTACGCTACAACTGAATATTAATTGAGTGGAGCTTATGTTCCCATATGGAGGAATCATAAGTAGTTAATGAACTAGTCAAAACCTATATGGTCCCCTCACAACATAAGGTTATGTTATTATAATAAATGTATTATTCATTGGATACTGCAGAATATCACTCTTCTAATTAGCCGTATTACGCCCATGCTTACGGCACTCGTGTCAATACTAAGCCAACAGACTCATAATATTATTCTCCTGTATCAAATGAATAATATAATACTCCAGCATTGTTTTGTATAACAACCAAACATTAAACACCTGTTGTTGTGGCACCTACACCCCAGGATTTGTGAATCAAAATCAGAAATCAGGTTTTAAATTTTGTGAAAGTGGATTCACCAGATGAGCACTCATTGAGCACTCAGTCATGTGCCATACACTACAACCATGTTCACGTTAGAGGACACACCCTCTACCTCTAAATAGCTTCAAGAGTTAAAAGCTGAATTCAATGACTAGGACATATGTACCATAGCAACTACAATAAGGTGTGTGTGTGTGTGTGTGTGTGTGTGTGTGTGTGTGTGTGTGTGTATTAGTGTGTTATTGAACTGGGCATGCTACACATCATGTAAGTGCATGGGTCCAGGATGTGTGTGTGTGTGTGTGTGTTTTCATTTGCATAAAAGACACAGTGAGCTGTGACTAATAGAATCAGTTCCACCTGCATTTTATCACAAAGTTTGGACAGATACTATATGTAAGTATGCTGTGGTTGTAACTAATATCTCACACAACCACTTGATTGTCTCAGCTGCAATTGTGGGAATTATAGATTTGTTGCCTATTTGTTTCCAGACCACACTCATTGACATGCTCATTAATTAAAACTTTGAAATCTTTGGATTTACAATACTGAGATGGTGCAAGCTTGGATTCCTTCTTTCACTTTATTCGATCATCAAGGCTCCTAGGTGTCAAAATGTATGAATTATTTATAATTCAACCACAAATACAATTATTACAATATTGCTATTGTATTTAGCTACGCATTGGAAATGGTATAGCAATTGAGTTGACATGTGCAACTGCAGTGGAAAAGAATTAGATAATGCGGCAGAATTCCATAAACTGGGCAGGACTTGGGAATAGCCAAGAAAACCAGGAACGTCCCGGCAAACTGGGATGGTTGTTAACACAAGCATTCAAGCGATCAGAAACCAAGTAGCAAAAAAAAACTATCAAAAACCAAAAAGAAGTATCATCTTCAATATTTGCACAGTTCATCCATGCATCTATGTACCGACCTCACTACAAGATGGATACACTGATCACATGGAGAAAATGAATCTTCGTCCCAGTCAAAAAGGTGGTAGTAGTGTGGTGTAGTCATCCAGCAGAGATGGTGTTGCAGTGCAACAACAGATTAAGAAGTACATGAAGAACTTGCATAAGAAAAAATTATGTGTGAGATATTTTATTATAATAATAATAATTATTATTTTATTTTTTGCTAAAATGAATTAATAGAATCATTACACTATATTTCTCCACTAGATCTTAAACTACTATCAAATTTTACCCATTCTAAACCTGCCATTACACATAACCAAACTCATTTCACTTGTTATGCAGAGGGTTGTTTGTTTGTTTGTTTTTCCAGATTTTCACCTATAAGGAGGGGGGGAATGTAAGTTGTAAGGATCAATTTAAGCAGGAGCAGTATATCCATTGATTGACCAATATGGTGTAAGCAAAGCAGCACAGACTCTGGATGGTGAGCTATATGAGAAAAAGGTCCTGATAGCTACTGCCAGGTAGTACTGAATGGATCACGTTTCATAATTACATAGCCAGAAAAACATGAAGTCATAACTGAAAGACCTTTCTTGAAACTGACATGTGTTTCCTAACTTGAGTATAGAACAAATCTTGGACAAGAGCCAAGAAGAATTTATAACAATTGAGTTTTGACTTCGTTATGAGTTAAACAACATGTAAGCTATGAGTACAAGAAAAACTGAATAGTATTGAATGTTGAGCATCCAATTACAATCTATCTATTGAGATAATTTCAACTAACATAATTGCTGTTATGCAAAGATGTGAACCCGAGTTATAAAATGGGTGTGGCTAACATGATCCTCCTTAAAAATAGATACATAGTGTACTTATTGCAGTGGTGTAGGAAAGGGGGTGGGGGGCTGGATCCCCTCCTTCCCCCATAATGTTTTTGGGCACAATCCAAGAATGTGATTTTTTCCTATTAACACCTGGAAATTACAAACACATAGTCTTTGAGCCCACCCATACTGCAACATCTTACTACACTACACTACACCGCAGTATTGCATAATGTACAGAGAATGCTGTCATATATAAAAAAAATTCTTGCAAGATCTTACAAAAAAAATTGGCTGGATCTTACAAGATGAACCTTGTAAGATCCAGCAAACTTTTGGAACCTATTTCTTGCAAGATCTTGCTTTTAAGGGAATGCAAGATCTTGTAAGTTCTAAACTAGGATCTTTACAGATCAGGCAGGTTTTTGCATGTGATATCACTCAAGATATTGAAAGATCTTAAACTAGGATATATCAAGATCAGGGAGGATTTTGCAAGTGATATATCACTTGAGATATTGAAAGATCTTGAAAGGTCTTAAAACTAAGATCTTTCAAGATCAGGCAGGTTTTTGCAATTGAAAGGTCTTTGTGAGGTATATCTTGCAAGATCCAGAAAATTCTTCTCATAAGATCTTGCTTTACAAAAAGTACAAGATCTTGAAAGAACTCCAATGCAGGACATGCCAAACTCAGTAAGGTTTTTGTGTTAGGTAAATCTTTTAAAATCCAGCAAATGCAGGATTTTAAAAGATTTGAAATAATACCTCCACAAATCATGCAAGTTATTTTCATCACCTAGCTAAAGCATTCAAAAATTTCAACACTTTGTAAGAAACATTAAAGTTTATGATCATTTGAAAATTCAGTTTTCAATTTCAGTTTTCCTTGCTCCTTCCAGTCTAGTACTGTCCCTGCACTTTTGACCGAGGGTGTTCAATAAAACACGATGATCGCAATCTTTGTAGCGCTTGTTCACACAATCTAAAATTCATGCACATGTCAAGGTTATTTTATTAGAATCATGCATATGTAATGAATGCTCTTAACCATACCAAATAAGAGTTGAATCTTTTCCGGATGCAATGGTTCCTTGTCACTCTTTTTTTACTTAACCACCACAGACCTTCCTAGTTCTTCTTTAGTGAACAGTACATCTAGAATACTTCTTCCATATGCATAGGCATTCTTGGACGAAATGTGCTGCAAGTTGATCCCATTAACCTATGTTAAGAAGGAGGTAAGAAAAGAGAATTAACCTTTTGTGGTAATGAAGGTGTGGTGGGTTAGGAAATACTGTAGATAACATATTTTAGACTAACTTTGAAAGTTTTTAAATGTCAACATTGTGACCTACGTAAGCTATCCCTCTAACCACTTGCCTTATTCATAAACATGTTATTTATTAGCATTTTCACTCTATCGTTTAATTGTTATCTTTCTGTTTTTCCTAATATGGCTCAGGTACTGCGTTGAAACATTGACATTAATTTTTTTTATAAATTAGTCTAAAAGAGAAACTTATATAACCATAATTGTTCAGAAATTAGTGTTATCCTTATTTTACTTCATTGTACTGTATAAAAAGGTTGGTGCCACTTTCATCACGATAGTTTTAAGATTTGAGAGTATCCCACCCTTTCTAACCCCTAGAAGAAGGGAAAAAAAGCATAAATTCCTGTAATCTACAACGTACCTCTGTTTTGGCCTGGCTTGCAATATTGACATCGTCAGGGATTGAAACTTCATCAACCTCAGGCTCAGTATCTTTAGCTTCACAGTCTAGTAGTTTACCTTGCTTTCCATCAGAAACTTTTATAACGGTGACTGGGTAGGATTTATTCTTCCAATCTAACAGTAGTTGTGCTCCCTTCCAGTTCTTTCATGGTGGTTAGAGGTTCTCTTAAGAAACTTGCTCCTTTGAAGCTTGAAGTATTTTTTCTAGTTCGCTTATTAGAAAACTCAGCAATTTCTTCTACTCCTGATTCATCATCAGAACTTAAGTCAGATTCTCTATTCCTTTTTCCAGACATTTTGTCCACTTCTAAAATATTACAAGTCTAAATCTTGTAGTGCAGCTGCTTTTGCACATGGTGGTTAGTATTCTGTACATTGAAATCTGTAAATGTTCCGTAAAACATGATGTAATGATTATTTGGCATAAATTAATGCACATTAATAAATTATCTCAACTACTTTTATTAAGCTAGTAGCTGCAATGAAAAGGAGAAAAAGAGGTCCATACAAGCAATACTTGAAAGATCCTTGTTGTCCACTTCCTAAAACAACTAAATGGAGATCTAAAAAATGTTCTCAGTAAGTATGCTTGTACAAACATGGATGTATATTAGATTTTTGTCATGCAAAATTGTTCAGTAGAAATATAAGAACAATTGAAATAACTAGTTCCCATGTAATGTAGTTAATCTGTTAAGTGAAACTTACGTTTTGCTGATTAGATATCATGCTAAAAAACAAAGTGATGGCGCTGGGAATCAGTCACCATTTGATGAGACAGGAAATCATCAGGAAGATACTACTGATGACAGCAGTATGCATCTTCAAGACAGCATAGTGGATAGCAGGGATTCAGAAAGTTCAGATATTGTTTCAGTTCCAAGTGAGAATGATAATAGTGAGTCTGCTGATGGTGAGCAGCTAGGGTTCAGTGATGATGACAGTGAATTTGAATTTGATCAAGATGTGAAAGAAATAGAAACCGATGCATTAGTTGATGATTGTGATGAAGCTACAGCTGAAGGCTTTGGATTCAATAAAGACTTGTTTCAGCCTCTATATGATAATGCAACAATTTCGTTATGTGGTGCTTTCTGTGCAATACTGGAATTTAAACGTGCATGTAGGCTTCCCTTTTCCACGATACACATGTTGCTTCAACTACTTCAGTTGCTATGTCCCCCAAATAACTGTTTACCACGAACAGTTTATGCATTCAAAAAACTATTCTGCAAGGCCTCACTATGTAATGAAATACACAGCTTTTGTGCCGACTGCAATATAGAATTACAAGTCAATCAAAAATTCTGTGCCAACACTGTATGTCGGAAGAGAGAGCCTAGCAAACTGATTCATTTTGATATCAGTGGAGCGATTAAGAAAGTTTTACTGAGTAAGTGGAATAGTGATGATAATTAATAATTAGGCAATATTTTTATTTTATAAACATACTAGGCTGTAGAAAGTAGCTATTTGTAATACCAAAACAAAAAAATTAATAAGTGTAAGGATAATAGGATAATATTGTTTTTAGGAAGGGCATAGACATTATGAGGGGGTGGGAGGGGGGGGGGGAATGCTTTTCTAAATGGCCTAAAAACTCCTGTTCACACAATGAACCGGCAGTATAACTATACTTCGATAGTCTGACCAAGTGTGAAACCATTCAATGTAACCTAAAAAACAGCATGCTATTGCATATGAAGTACTGTGTGTGTGTGCGTGTGTGTGTGTCTGTGTGTGTGTGTTTAATTAAGGATCTTGCACATTCACAAGCTTTAGCTATTCTAAAAAAGATTTTATCGAATAAAGTTAGCGAGTAGGTAGTTTCACAATTCTGCACGGATCAATAGATAAACTACATAGATTTTTTTCAGTGATTGAAGATGTATATTATTTATTAACTTTAGATTTTTTGTTTATTTTCAGGGAACTGGTCCTCTTTAGTGAAGTGGAATGCTTTGAATGGCAACAGTGAATCACACAAGCCTGGTATAATAATCAGCACTGATGGTATTTCACCTTTTAACTCCTCTAACATAACTGTTTGGCCCATTGTAATTGCTCTGTCAAATTTGCCCCCAAAAGTTCGGTGGAATAAAGATAATTTGGTAGTTTCTTCCCTTTGGGTAGCTGAAAGAAAACCCCCTATGACTATCTTCTTTGCTCACTTAAGAAATACATTGAAGTATCTGTCAGAACGTGGGATTAACTTGAATACTACAGAGGAAATAATAAACTTAAAATTTCAGCCGTTGTTTGGTTCATTTGACATGGTAGCTAAAGCCCCTATATTGAACATGAACCAATTTAACGGAAAATATGGGTGCCCATCATGTTTACATCCTGGAGTGCATACAGCATCTAGATATTACCTGCCTGATACTGAATACCCTATAAGAACAAATGACAATAATTTGCAGAATGCCATAGAAGCTGAAGTCAAGGGAACACGTATAAATGGAATAAAAGGGAAATCAGTGCTGTCTGGAATTGTAGATTTAGTCAATGGGGTTCCATTGGATTACATGCACTGTGTATTGGAAGGTGTAACTAAATGGATGTTAGATAAATGGGTTAGTTCACCAAACCACTCATGCGCTTACTACATTGGCAGAGCTTTAGGGAGACTTGATGCACAATTACTAGACCAATGTCCCCCTCATGATTTTAGTCGAGCCCCACGGAGTATTGCAAATCATAGAAAGCATTGGAAGGCAAGTGAATTCAGGAATTGGCTTTTGTACTACTCTTTGCCACTC
>WLWD01005411.1_pt1 | contig 28671 bp, 35 predicted proteins | sample 6712731 | NCBI WGS metagenome assembly WLWD01 (sample SAMN12718690, study PRJNA576275) | sponge metagenome | isolation source: marine sponge | host: Mycale hentscheli | place: New Zealand: South Island, Marlborough, Capsize Point | collected 2014-11-01
CGCGCTTTTTGCGCGTCCGGTGGAGCGTAGCGGAACGTACTTGAGCAATTTGTAAGGCGTTTATTCCACATGCGATTATAGCTCAAACATTTGCTGGGGGTTTCCGAGAATAGACTCTTGGAATGAGTAAGATAGACAACGCACCTATCGATCCAATCACCATAATTCCTTTTCGTATGAGGGCAACTGTCTTGGTCGTGTCGCTTTTTGGATTATAAAATCCTGAGCCGACATCAGCGAATGGTAATGGTCTATGTGCTCCATAAGGCTGTCGTAGCGGCCGTAGCTCAGAATTGCACAAGCGGCGTACAACGCGGCCAGGAATAGCCGCAGCTTCAGGTCTAAATTATGTCCCGTCGCATGCGCCACAATCACTATCCCGAATGTTGCTGCCATCCAAGTTTCGAACCCATTATCGATAACATTTATTGCTTCAAATTGCAGGATTGAGAGTTCGTATACTGACATAGATTCTCCTATCGCCTAACGTCTGCTCTCAAGCGCCGCTGTAAGCGGTCGCTTGGAGGGCCTTGTTAGGACTATTTTTTAGTCCCATTATTGTTCTCCATGTACGATAACCCCTTATGTTTTTCTTTCAAATATTTCATTATCTTCGATTTCAAGGCTAACACTTCCGTCATGTTTTCTTTTGTCGTATTGAACAATCCTGATTCAACTTCTTTCTCTAATTCCACAATTTGCAATGACAACAATGCCTTTGATACTGATGTGTAAGCCTTTACATTGTTATTTGCTTTAAGGCCGAAATGCATGTTATTCGTGTGGCCTGTCCAAGGACTGAGTCCATATGAATTGCCTGTACTAATGTGATAAAAACCATTGCTCATGAATAGTTGTTTAAGTTCATATGCCAATGTATCCACAGCAGCATCGTCTTCTACTACTCTTTGTTCGAGAGCTCGCGTAACACTTAAATTAACTAAATCTCGTTGTTCTAAATAGGGACCACAAGTAGCCATCCCTAATATATATGGAAGTATTAGGCATACAACTATGACTCTAATCATTCAAGTCCTAACAGTTTATTCTACGTCGTTTATACATGTATTAACCTTTTCTATATATAGGTTCCTTGCTTCTATATGTGCTTACTTTGTTTCTACATATAGAAGCTATTAACTATTATTCAATCCACTGTTTTTAAGAGAAGTAGTGTTTCTATCTTACTACACGGGCACTGCCGCCGGTCATTAACTTTTCTACCTCAGCAAGACTAGCCATTGAAGTGTCACCCGCTGTGGTCATTGCCAATGCACCATGTGCAGCGCCATAGTCCACGGCTTTCTGAGCGTCTCCTGTGGTGAGAAAACCGTAAATTAAACCAGAAGCAAAACTATCACCACCGCCGACACGATCAAGGATCTCCATATTTGACCGATGAATAGATTCGAAAAAATTACCATCAGACCAGCATATAGCTGCCCAGTCATTAATACTTGCTGATCTCACTGTACGTAGGGTTGTAGCCGTTACTTTGAAATTAGGATAGCTCTCAATAGCCTGTTCAATCATATTCTTGAACTTATCAATATCAATGCTTGAAATATTTTCATCCACACCCTCTACTTCAAAGCCGAGGCAGGCCGTGAAGTCTTCTTCATTACCGATCATGACATCGACGTATTTTGCAATACGCTTGTTAACTTCCTGTGCTTTCTTCTGTCCACCGATACCTTCCCATAAAGATGGGCGGTAATTAAGATCGTAGGAAACTATGGTGCCGTGTTTTTTAGCAGCCCGAACCGCTTCTTCTGCTACTTCAGTCGTGCCGTTAGATAGTGCAGTGAATATACCTCCGGTATGAAACCATCTGACTCCTTCATCGCCAAACAGTTTATCCCAATCAATGTCGCCGGGCTTCATTTGTGAGACAGCTGTATTACCACGGTCAGAATTACCTATAGCTCCACGCACACCAAAACCGCGCTCGGTAAAGTTAATTCCGTTTCTTACAGTTCTACCAATTCCATCAGAAGGAACCCATTTGATTAGTGAACTATCTACACCTCCCTGTAAAATAAAATCTTCAACTAGCATACCAATTTCGTTCTTAACCAATGCACTTACAATTCCTGTCTTCAGACCAAAACATTTTCGTAAGCCGCGGGCAACATTATATTCACCTCCACCTTCCCAGGCGCGGAATTGTCGCGCAGTTCGTATTCGTCCTTCACCGGGGTCAAGTCTCAACATTACTTCACCGAGGGAGACCAGGTCATATTTACATTCTTCAGCGGGTCTGATATTTAATGTTGTCATAGTAGTTCTATGTATTGGTAATTGAGGCTATTGCCTCTTTCGTGAGTGTCGTTATTTCATCATAGCGACCTTCTGTGAGGAGCTTAGCAGAGACAAACCAGGATCCCCCTACAGCCGCGACACAGGGGATATCAATATAAGCTTTAAGATTACTCAGATTGACCCCGCCGGTTGGAATAAATTTTATTCCCGTGTGTCCATAGGGGCCGGCAAAGGCTTTCAACATTGAAGCACCGCCTGCAGCTTCCGCCGGGAAAAACTTTAGTACATCAAGGTCATAATTGCGGGCTTGCTCGATCTCAGATGGGGTGATGACTCCGGGCATGATGAGTAGTTTGTGTTTTTTTGCACTTTCGATAACAAGCGGGTTAATGCCAGGAGTGATACCAAATGAGACACCTTTTTCTATGAGTTCTGGTATCAACTTATGATCAAGAATAGTGCCGGCGCCAATAATCATATCCGGCGCTGATTTTTTTATAATTTCAATGGATTCAATTGCAGCTGCCGTTCGTAACGTTACTTCAATAACATTTAAGTCAGCAGCTAATAATGCTTCTGCAAGTGGTAATGCCTGACTGACATCGTTAATTACAGCAACAGGGATAAGTTTTTTATCAAGTATGAGATCTAACATTGCAATTTACCGTTTGGACAGGAGCGTTTGCGACAGTGAAGGGCCACGGCCAGGCTTACTCCAGGGGCAGACCTGTTATGCAGATACCACAAATGCCTAGGTCTTGCTGAAGTAGGCACACCCTTGTCAAAATAAATCTGTGACGTACCACTGGTTTCATACCACGAACCGTCTGCTTTTCATCACTGATTGCATCCACCGGACAATCAGTTGTGCAACGTCGACAAGTGGCACAAAGATCTTCGACGCCTATATCAATGACATCGTCGACCGCCAATGGCAGATCGGTTAATACAGTTGCGAGTCGTAAGTCGGAACCTAACTCGCGATTGATGATGGAGCCATGTTTTCCTAATTCTCCAATGCCTGCTTTTAGTGCTAGAGGGATGTGAAGTATATCTGCGCTCTCACAGTAGGCCCGGGCAGGCCAGCCCAAAGTCCTAATGTGTTTGGCCAGCTCCACTACGATACGAGTGATCTCGGTATATGCACGAATAGTTTCCAGGCCACCTTCAAGCCAGGTGACATGCTCTTTCATGACATCAAATTTCATCGGGTAGGCAATGGAGATGGCATATTTATAATCGGGCTCATAACCCTCATAACATTCCTTGCTAGTTATCCTGGTGATTCCTACTGCGTCCGCTCCAATTTTTCGTGCGACAGCCTTGATTGATTCACTGCTAGCCACTGGATCTATGACGGGACTTCTTTCATCGGCAATCTTGCCATCAGCATGCCGCAATTGCAGCCGTGAGATCATGCCTCGAATAAAAAGCGAGAAGGGCATTGTTAAGAGGAAAAATAATTCCAGTTTTTCCCATTCCAATTTACGGAAACCGGAACCATGAAAGATCTGCTTCGCCTGACGGGTTTCTGTTTCTCCCAGTCCATTAATTGTATTTCCCGAGACAGGTTGCTCCCGGTAGGCGAAATTTAAATCAGGTGATTGGTAATTAGTTTTCATTCATTCACCCAAGTGATCTTCGAGATAGAATGTGCGTCCTTCAGTCTCAGCTTCCCGCAGTGCTTTGCGTATCTTCCGACCCTTAGTCATCCAGAGCAGTAAAAATAGAGTGCTATCTACAAGCAAAACGATATTTCTTCGAGTCGCTTGTAACAGACCTGGGTTTTTTAAAATAAAACGACTTTCAAATGAGCTCATGAGTTATATGTTAGCAGTTTATTCTGATGGGTATTTTAGTCCGATTTGACGTCGGATTTCATCCATGGTTTGCATGATTTCAAGGCTTTCATTCAAAGGCATGAACTCACTTTCACTTTTACCGTTTCGCAAACATTGCATTACTTCCATGGCCTCAAACTGGTAACCATTTGAGTCGAAAGGAAGTTCGATATCTTTGTCTTCTTCATCATAAAGACTAAGAGTTATTCTTGAAGGGCAGAATATAGGAGGATGGATGTGTATTTTTCCTTTCCTACCAATTAAAGTTACATCAGGTGACGACTGTCCACGTAGTGAAACGTAGAGACTGGCGAGTGCACCATTATTATGTTCGAGTAAATAGGCATCATGCTCATCGACCTCAGATTGACCCATGCCAGCTATAGCCTTAATGGTAATTGGCTTGCCGAATAGCATGGATGCCATAGAGATTAAATAAACGCCAGCATCTAAAAGCACGCCCCCGCCCAGGGCCTTGTTAAACAAAATAGCACTTCATGAATCAAATTCTGGCATGAATTCGCACCGGCCAGCATGATCTGGACATCACCAATCTCTCTTCCCCAATAGTTCCGTTTTTTTTATTGCCGTATATATCGTGTCCACATTGCCCCCATTAGAAAAAGGTTCTTGCTACGGGCCAGGTCGACTAGCTCCTCTAATTCTGAGGCGTTCAGTGTAAACGGTTTCTCACACAAAACAGCCTTGTTTGCCTGAAGACACATAAGTACATTGTCTTTATGCATAGCATGGGGTGTGGCAATGTAAATGACATCAAGATCTTTATTCTCTACCAATGCTGCATAACTTGAATATGCATGGGGGATGCCGAACTCAGTTGCAAAGACATTGGCGCTTTGTTGTTGTCGCGATCCCACCGCGATAAGTTCTGCGTCTTCTATAGAGCTTAAGGCTGTGGCAAAAGCATTGGCAATACCACCTGTACCTAAAATTCCCCCAGTTAATTTCTTCATCACTTACGTAAATTTATCAGGTGTTGCTTATTGAATAGCCGCCGTCAGCAACAAGGGTATGACCCGTACTAAACGAAAGCTTCATCCTTAGCCAGAAAATATATGGCGTGGGCGAGTTCGAGGGCTCAGCAGCCCTGTCTAACACGGCCATAGCCTTTTGGTCATCGCTCTAAGTTCCAGTTCCTCAGTATCAACCCCTCCTTGTTTCTGTCCATAACGAATTAATATGAAAATCGCTTATCGTGTTTTCCGGGACAATGCATTAACACGCACACCAGGTGTACCATGAAAATCAATTGCCAGGCTCCTCATGAGCCCGAGTACAGCGGCCTTACTCGCATCATAAATTGCCATGCCTGCTGCGCCATCAATAGCATTTATTGATGAAACCATGACCAGTGCACCCTTACCTTGAGCAATCATTTTTGGCAACACCGCCTTGGCTGAATAGGCGATGCCTTTAAGGTTAACACCGATAATTTTGTCCCAGTCTTCTTCCTCTGTCTCCAACAATTGCCCGCCGATTTGTACACCGGCATTCGCCACTAGTACGTCGATACGCCCCCATTCCGCAATAGCTTTTTCGCAAGCATTCTGACTGGTTTCTTCATTGGCAATGTCACCTGCCATCGCAATAGAAATGCCACCTTTTTCTGATATTTTTTCGCTTGTTCTCTCAAGCGCCTCGCGACTTAGATCAAGCAAAAGCACGTTGTGATTGTTTGCAGCAAATCGGAGTGCGCAGGCCTGACCGATTCCGGCACCGGCACCAGTAATAATGGCCACTTTCTGTTGAGGGGATGTCATGATTTATATGTATTCATCAGCTCTGTACAAATAATAGTTTAAGGTTAAACTATATTCATAACAATGCTATATTCAATAAAACAGTGAAATAAAACAAACAAGAAGGGTTTTATTTATGCCAAAACGTATCATTTTCCCGGAGAAGGGCAAAGTTGCCTTACAGGCATTTGAACTAGCTGAACTGGCCGAGGATCAGGTCAAAATATGCACGCATTACAGCCTTATGAGTATTGGCACGGAAACCATCATTCTTAACCAGAAATACGATGCCGATACGCATTTTGCCCGTATGTTCTCTTTTCCCCAGCTAAAGACAGGGGTACAGGCAATAGGTGAAGTTGAGGAAATTGGTGGAGCCGTTTCTGAATTCGAACCCGGGGACATGATATTCATGCGTCAGGCACATGGATCTCATCAGATATTGCCAGCTTCCCCTCCGCCTGTTTCGTTAATACCATCGGATTTGAATTGAGCAGCTGCTGGTGCGGTCTCGCAAAGACAGCATTCAGGGCAGCATGGGCGGCAGGGTTTGAAGCCGGACAGGATGTTTTGATTATTGGCGCTGGGCCAGTTGGGCAAATGGTAATACGCTGGGCAGCTGCGGCCGGCGTGAAAACCCTTACTGTGTCAGATCTCTCGTCGTATCGACTCGAACATGCCCGTAGAGGAGGGGCAACGACGACAATTGCCATGAACATCGCTGACTCACTATCTGAAATAGAATCAATTGGTAGTGGCAAGGGGCCATCTGTGGTAGTAGATACTAGCGGTAACGCTGAAGTGTTTACACATGCGTTGGCAGCAGCAGGACAATATGCCAGGGTAATTTTACTAGGTGATTCTGGTTATCCCTCAAGACAGTGTTTGAGTTCAGACGTGAGAACTCAAAGTGTTTTGACCATACAAGCCACACACGACTCTCATGATCGAGATGGTTGGACACAGAGGAAAATTGATGAGCGTTTTTTTCAACTCGTTGCTGATGGTGAATTCGGTCTTAGCGGTCTAATTACTCACGAGTTTTCACCCGAGGACTGCCAGCAAGCCTATAAGTTGGCTGATGATAATCGCAGTGAAACTATGGGCATCCTCTACGATTGGACAAACGCTAAGTGGTAGAGCTACCTGACAAGCCAAAGCCCCAATACAGAATCAGCGAGAGATAGGAAGCAATCGTAGCGAATATGATAGTCATCAATATTGACTCACCATAATAACTATTAACGAGCGACACGAGTAAGGTTGCGCCGCCATATTGTAAAATACCGTATAAGGAAGATGCTGCGCCAGAATTTATTGTAAAAGGCACCATAGCCTGGCCGGGTGTCAGACTCATTACAATACCCATACCTGTACATGATGCAGCAATAGCCATAGCAGAATAAATAACTAAATCTGCGTTTAGTATTTGAATGAGCACAAGTGCAGTCCAGCCAAAAGCAATCAAATAGAAGCTCGAATAGAGTGTACGAGTTATTCCGATCCGCGGAACGATTACTCGCAAGATCAGGACACCCAGGAAAAGCGCCGCATCAAACAAGGCAAAGAACCAACCGACCTGTTGTGGGCTAAATTGATAAGTGTTATATAGAAAGTAAGGGAAATTAGTAATGCAGATTAACAAGCTGCCAAAACAAAACATATTGGACAGTGTGTTTCTCATGAAAAAGGTATTTCTTATGACAGGCAGAAAACCGCGATCTCCATCTGAAAAATTTTGTTCTGGTATTGTTTTTGCCGGCGCTGTTTCACCAAGCAGTACTACAACCAATAGTATTGTAATCAGCCCGCAAATTACCATTGCCAAGAAAAGCGATGTCCATTCAAAATGTGTAATCAGGAAGCCACCAATTATCGGCATGAAGACGGGGACTGGTGCGAAAACCATGATCACTGTAGCCATAGCTCTGGTGGCCCCTTCCGCGCCATAGATATCTCGCACCACTGCGCGACACAAAATGACGCAACTCGCACCACCAACACCCTGTAAAAAACGACTCACAAGAAGGACGCTTAAATCATCACTTGCCAGACAGGCGAGACTGGCCGCGCAATAAATCGATATACCAATGAGCAGGATTGTACGCCTGCCATATTTGTCTGAAAAAACACCCCAGAAAAGGTGGGCAATAGCAAAGCCAAAAAAGAATGCATTGATCAGCATTTTTATACCGGTACTGGTGGTATTAAATGCTTCAGTTAGTATTGGCAGGGAAGGCGTAAGCAGATCGACGGATACTGACGTGAAAGACACGAGGAGCGCAAGTAGAAATATGATCCAGATACTCTCCGGGTCTTTGCGGTATTTTTTTATCACAAGTGGTGATGTATCAATTGACGAGAATAACTTAGCAGATATGAGATCAGCTATGAATACGTTTTAGTTCTGGTTGATTTATGATGGCGTATAGTCAATTTCACAAACTCCGCCCTGTTGTTGCATACTTTTATCAGTGTATTGATGAAATTCAATGAAATTACCGTTGGGATCGTGAGAGGTCACCATCCATGTATGATCAATCCCCAATTCTTTCTCTGTAACCTCGATGCCTTTTGATAATAGTAAACTACGTGTTGCATCAACATCTTCTACCTGCAAAGCGAAGTGTCGCATATTCCCTTCTGATTTAGGCTCTTTTACTTTTATTATTTCAATGTAGGTAGTTTCACCAATTGACAAATAGACACCTACCAGTTCATTTTGTTTGTTTCTAAATTCGAATTGCCTGATAATACCAAGATAAGCATAAAACTCTTCAGTAGGCCCGAAATCATTTGTTTCAATACACACATGTGCCAGTCGTACTACCATATTAATAGCTCCCCTGAAAATGTAGTTAGTATCCTGTCAAATATATTCATGCTTCATCCCTGCCATCACTCCACCACTCAGAGCCAGACACGTCACGCAAGAACGCATCTCGTTCAGCATCGGATTGAGCAAACATTTTTTTCAGTACCATAGTCGCGACTTCATCAGCGGGCCAGCGTAACTGACTACCATCGGAAGCGGCGATATCAACCAGAAGCTTTCCGACGATGGCCGGGTCAAAGGCTTCGGGCATGCGTTTGCGCATTGCCTCCAGGTTCGTTTGAATTAGAGGTCTGTAGACTGAGTCTTCAGGATAATAATCAGGAAGTACAGATGCTTCCGGCAGGCTTGTCGTCATAATATCGGTGGCATACATACCCGCTTCAATTAAAGCTATTTTGATACCCCAGCGGTCTACTTCATGTCGAAGCGCTTCGCATGCGCCTTCCAGTCCAAATTTACTAGCGGTATAGGTAACATCACCCGGCAATCCAGCAATGCCTGAAAGCGAGCTAATCATGATGATATAGCCGCTGTTTTGCTTGCGCATATAGGGTAATACTGCCTTTGTCAGCAATAGTGGTGCAAACAGGTTGGTCTCGATCACCTTGCGAATCATTGATTCACTGAGATCTTCAAAGGCTCCTGCTCGCAGAATTCCAGCATTGTTTACCAGCACATCTATACTGCCAGACTCGCTGATGATCTCGTCGAGCACTTCAGCAAAGGTGCCTGGTTTATTTACATCCAGCTGCTTTAGATGGATGTTAAGACCTTCAGCTTCCGCCGCGGCTTTCAAATTTGTTGCCTTGTTCAGGTTTCTCATGGTGGCGTAAACAGTGTCACCAGAACGGGCGAAGGCGAGCGCACCGTGCATACCAAAGCCGCTACTACAGCCAGTTATTAGTATTGTCGACATAAGCAATCACTCTTGTTGTTAAGGTTTGAAGCTAAATTATTTTTGACAGTTTCTGATTCAAAGATTAATATAGTTTATGCTTAAACTAATTTAGCAGGCTTTTTAGAATATTTCAATTATATATTTACAAAACAATATCTTATAAATACAAGTATTGGCGATCAAAATGACGATAAGAGATATAAAGTCATCGTAAGCTGCCCCGGCGTAGTTCGTCACGTAAAAATAATCACTGAAGACGGACTTTACGGTATCGGCGATGCAACTCTTACTGGGCGTGAACTCGCTGTAGCGGGCTTATCTGCAAGAACATGTTGCGCCATGCTTAATTGGTCGTGATGCCAGTCAGCTTGAAGATATCTGGCAGTACCTGTACCGCGGCTGTTATTGGCGGCGTGGCCCGGTGACTATGACGGCTATTGCTGCGGTGGATACGGCGTTTGGGATATTAAGGCAAAGGCGGCGAATATGCCCTTGTATCAGCTGCTGGGAGGCAAGAGTCGGGATAGGGTAATGGTCTATGGTCATGCCAATGGCAATGATATTGAAGAGACTGTGGATGAAGTCGCGAAGTATATCGACATGGGCTATAAAGCAATACGTGCCCAGTCGGGTATACCTGGACTGGATTCTACTTATGGCGTCGCCAAGGACAAAATGTATTACGAGCCAGCGGATGCGGATTTACCTACAGAAAACATCTGGTCTACTCAGAAATATCTCCGCCACGTGCCTGAGTTATTCGATCAACTGAGAAACAAGTTCGGATTTGAGCATCATCTCCTTCACGACGTACATCATCGTCTGACACCGAATGAAGCCGCTGGCCTGGGTAAGTCACTCGAAGAGTATCAATTATTTTGGCTGGAAGATGCTGTGCCAGCTGAAAACCAGGAAGGATTTCGTATTGTTTTTTTAGACAAGCATACACTATTCCCATCTGGCGCTTCGGTTGAGGTGTTTTAATACCATCTGGGATTGTAAAGAATCTCATCCAGAACAATTGCATCGACTATTTCTGCGACTGTGGTGCACGCAGGAGGGATTACGCACTTACGACGTATCGCGGACCTGGCCGCGCTTTATCATGTACGAACTGGTTGTCATGGAGCAACAGATTTGTCCCCCGTATGTATGGGCGCTGCACTTCACTTCGATACATGGGTGCCTAATTTCGGTATACAGGAATATATGCGTCATAGCGAAGAAACGGATGCTGTATTTCCACATGCCTACACTTTTAAGGATGGTTATCTCTTTCCTGGTGAGACGCCGGGACACGGCGTTGATATTGATGAGGAGCTTGCAGGTAAATTCCCTTACCAGCGAGCCTATCTGCCGGTTAACCGTCTGGAAGATGGAACTATGTGGAACTGGTAATGATGGGACGTAGACTTAATGTAAGTTTATTTTTGCTACTACTCTGTTGCACAGAGTTAATTCATGCGACTAAGTCAGCACCAAATATCATTATTATTCTGCGATGATCTTGGGTTTAAGGTGGTTTTGAGTTTAATGGCTCTCCAATCAGAACGCCAAACATCGATTCTCTGGCGAATAAGGTGCCTACCTGAAGAATTTCTATGCAAGCGCGAACGTCTGTACACCGTCACGAGCGGGGCTGTTAACAGGTCGATATCCCATTCGAATGGGTCTGGCGGACAGTGTCATTGAAGTCAATTCAAAGCATGGTTTACCGTCATCAGAAACGACACTGGCCGAAGTACTACAAGACAAAGGCTATAAAACTGCTTTGATTGGTAAGTGGCACCTGGGGCATAACAGCGAACATTGGCCGACTCGTCACGGCTTTGAATATTTTTATGGACTGCTATATAGCAATGACATGGCACCGTTAGCGCTATACCGTGGAGATGAAGTAATCGAGCAAGAAGTAGACCAGCCTTCACTTACTCAACGTTATACCAAAGAAACGAGTGATTTCATTGTCAGGAATAAGAATCAGCCATTTTTTATATACATGTCACATACCTTTCCACACATACCACTCCATGCGTTCGAAAAAATTCAAAGGTAAATCCGCTGCAGGCATCTATGGAGATACAGTCGAAGAACTCGATTGGAGCGTTGGTGAAGTTATAAAAACACTTAAACAGGAAAACCTGGATAAGGACACGCTGGTATTTTTCAGTAGTGACAATGGGGCATGGTTTGAAGGTAGCAATGCAAGCAATCGAGGCATGAAAGGACTGGCATGGGACGGAGCATATCGTGTACCTCTAATTGCCAGGTGGCCGGGACATATCAACCCCGGTACGGGTTTCAAAAGGAATCCGACAATAATGGATATATTACCGACAGTCATTTCTTTGCAAGGTCTTAACAAGCAGATGGTCCTTATCGCTTGATTGGTCGGAATATCTGCCGCTATTACAGGGAAAGGAAACATCACCTCACGATTATTTCTAATCTTTTTAATAACGAAGATATTGCTGCCGTGAGAACTCAGGATTGGAAATATGTCGTCAGTGCATATCACAAGAACAGTTTAACATTGCTTTTGACCATAATTTAAAGAGAAGATGGGGTTTGGGTTTATGAGTTGCTATTTGATATGCGCGAAGATAGACCTGAGCGTTATAGTCAGGCTGAAAATCGACCAGATGTGTTAGACGATATGCTTGCCCTATTAGAATCAGGACGTGAGAAGTTTGAACAATTAAGAACGAAACCAGCTCCCGGAGTTGTTCCTTAATAGAATACATGTGAGGTAAAAAGTAGTGTCAGATTACGATGTCATAATTGCAGGTGGTGGTCATAACGCCTTAATAGCAGCTTTCTGTACCTTGTCAAAACGGCTTGAAGGTGCTGGTAGCTGACGTAATGCTGGGTCCGGTGGTGGAGTCATTACTACTCGTTACGTAACCCTGCCTGGTTTTAAACACGACCTATTCGGCTCTTCCATTTCTGGATTCATTTAAACCCTGATTTCAAAGAACTTCTGCCAGAATTTGAAAAACACGGATTGAAATATATCTGGTCAGAAGATCACATTACCGGACATCCAAATAAGTATGAAGGGCAGGGCATCATTGTCTATAAAGATGTGGATAAGACCTGTGACACCATTGCTGAGTACTCGAAACAGGACGCAGTACGTTACAAAGAAATATATGAAGAGTTTGGTGAGATAAAAGAGGGTGTGACAAAAGCCATGTTCGCACCACCGGTTCCACCAAGCTATATTTATCAGGCTATGGAAAACAGCCCGGAAGGCCTGAAACGACTGAGAGACTACCAGCTCAGCTCTCGGCAATTTACAATGGACAATTTCGAAAACGATCACGTACGTGCTTTTATTCTTGGTTGGGCGATGGCACCACAAACATTACCCGATCAGCTAGGCACCGCCGCCGGTTTCTACGTAATGATTCCCAGTATCCACTACTATGGTCAGTCCATTCCTGAAGGCGGTAGTGGCATGCTATCTGAATCAATGAAGGCATATATTGAAGCGAATGGCAGTACGGTGATGACGGGTGCCACGGTACGTAAGTTTCTTGTTGAGAATGATGAATGTATTGGCTTTCGCCTGGAAGATGGGACGGAAATTACGGCGAAACAAGGAGTAGTCTTCCGAACTTGATCCTTATCAGACTTTATTTTACATGGCTTCGACGACGGCGGTTTTAACAGAGTCCTTTTTGAAGATGGTCCGGTAGGTTTCAGTTCGGTGAAGTCACCATTGCCAGAGTGCATTATGCCTTGAATGAAGCGCCAACTTTCAAGAATGGTCCTGACATGGATAAAACAGCTTTTCAACGCATATTTGGCACTGTCGCAGATATTGACAGACAATATAATGAAATGGCTATGGGCCAGGCACCAAGTGATCCCTTTTTATGGACTGCAGCATGGACACGGATGGATCCCACACGAGCACCAGCGGGCAAACACACGCTTATTATGGACACTTTTGTTCCAGTTGACCTTGCCAGTGGTGAAAACTGGGAAGATATAGCAGAGGGCTATATTCACGACAAATTACTTGGGCAACTACGAAACTTCACTACCAACATGTCCGACGATAATATTCTTGGTCAATACGTAGAGACGGGACCAAGTCTGGCTCGTGCAAATCTGTGTTTTCATCGAGGAGTGACGACTGGCGGTGAACGTACGCTCGCACAATTGGGCCCATTTAGACCGTTTCCTAATTATGCCAACTACCGAGGCCCCATAAAAAAACTGTACATGACAGGACCATCATGTCATCCCGGCGGAGGTATAAGTGGCATGGGTACTATTGCAGCAAATGAGATTCCTTCTCGCTTTGGGTATTATCGAAGGAAGATGATGATTTTGATTTTTAGCTATATGAAATTTTGGAACATACATGCAAGTTTTACTAAATTATTTCCTGATGAGGTATGAGTGATGTCAAAACGATACGAAAGAATTGAGCCTTACACAGCATTGATTATTCAACCTGAAGTTACAGTAGTTGAAGATCGAGCAGGTATTAAGAAGAACCTGGATCGGGTCTGCAACATGATTCACTTTGGTGTTGGCTATTTCTGGGAAGTGCCGGTTCGACTGGCGGTCTTGCCGGAATATTTTATGCAGGGTGTAGGCACGCCGGGCAAAGGTGAGAGTGGTATCGCTGATCAGATGAAAAAGGCGGTAACAATCCCGGGCCCGGAAGTTGACCAACTTGGCGCGATAGCAAAAGAGTATGAAATGTATATTGTTGCCGGTGGTGTGGTGGAATCATTACCTGAATTTCCAGATCGCTGGTTCAATACCAATTTTATTATTGGGCCAACCGGTGAAGTTATTCTGAAATATCACAAGTGGCATATCCCGGCGACACTGGGTCTCGGAACCAGTCCTCACGATATTTTTGATGAGTATCGTGAAAAAATTGGTGGCGACATAAAAGATCTCTTCCCGGTTGTAGACACTCCAATTGGGAAATTGGGCACTATGACCTGCCATGACGGCTGTACTCCGGAGGTGTCACGTGCTCTGGGATACAATGGGGTTGAAGTTATCTGCCATCCAGGCGCAATACAGGAAGTAGAAGGAGTCTCACAACCATGGGACTTCTGGATATTTACCCGCCGGGCTAGAGCGCATGACAATATGTGTTATGTGCTTGGTTCAAACTGGGGTTCCGTAAACTATGACTATTATCCGAAGGCATTTTGCCCGGGCAATTCTGTTGCTATTGATTATACCGGCATGTTGTTACGTCAGGCCCCTTATCCGCAAGAGCAGGTTCTCGCAACAACAATTGACATAGAGGCATTACGTCGACATAGAACCGTAGCGAATCACAATACATGGATTGACGTACGTACAGAAGGGTTTCGGCAGATTTACGAAAATACGATGTATCCACCAAATCGCTTTCCATCAGGCAAACCACCTAAGACATTGTCTGACAAAATTGAATTATGTGAGGAGGTGTTTGACGACTTATACGAACGAGGTCAATTCACACCGCCAGGGGGCTACACTAAAGAAGAGGCCGTTAAGATACTTGCCAAGCGAATAGAATATGCTCAGCAAACCGGACGACTTAAGAAGAGTTAGCTTATGAAAGTACGAAGCAAACTAGCGGATGTTGATTTTCAATTTGGTCAATTTGAATACAAGAAAGATCACTTGATAATTCACAGTGAAGAGTCACAGGCAATGAAGACAAAAGTCTATGTTAGCCCGAATGATATCGTTAGTGCGCTCGGACAAATGCTGAAAAAACCAATGGTATGGCTTTACCTTTTGGCCTTCCCGTTTTTCCTTGTTCGTTATCGACGGCGACACGCGGAAAAACAAAAAATACATTAATTAGACATAACTAAATCCAGGGGAATCTTATGCCCAAAATGACGGGTGCGGAAGCTATTATTAAATCTTTACGCCAGTATGGCGTGGACACTATTTTTGCTTTGCCAGGAGGTCAACTCGATCATCTGTTCGATGCAATGTACAAGGAAGGCGATAACATTGAGCTTGTACATTCCCGCCATGAACAAGGTGTGGCTTACATGGCTTATGGTTACACCAAGTCAACGGGTAAAGTTGGCGTCTATGCTGTTGTGCCCGGACCGGGTTTGCTCAACTCCAGTGCAGCCCTTTGTACTGCCTGGGGCAATAACGCAAAAGTACTTTGCATATCAGGTCAAATTCCCTCTCACGCGATTGGCAAAGGTTTTGGGGATTTGCATGAGATAAATGACCAGCTGGGCATGATCCGGCACATTACTAAATGGGCTGAGCGTATCGAACATCCGACATACACACCCGATGTTATTAGTGAGGCCATGCGACAGTTAAATACCGGCAGACCACGACCTGTTGAAATTGAAATGGCTATGGATTTAATGGGTGATACAGTGAAGTATCATTGCCAATAGCACCAGAGTCCTACGAGAAACCGCCGGTGGACACGGATCTGCTGGAAGAGGCTGCAAAAATACTCGGAAAGTCGAAAAAACCTCTCATCGTTGTTGGTTCCGGCGCTCTGGATGCGGGTAAAGAAGTATTAGCTATTGCAGAAGCACTACAGGCACCGGTTCTATCAAAACGCAGTGGTAAAGGTATTGTCAGTTCTAATCATTATCTACATGCAAATTCACCCATGGGACATGCTCTATGGGCCGAAACCGATGCTGTGCTAGCGGTTGGTTCGCGGATAAAAGAGCAACTGATGATGTGGGGTAAGGACGACGATTTGAAAGTTGTCCGTATTGAAGTGGATCCGGTTGAAATGACTCGTATTCATACTCCGGATGTGGCGATTCTCGGCGACGCACAGTTATCACTGGAAAACCTGCAGCCACTGCTGGAAAAACATAATACTAAACGTGAGTCTCGTGAAGACGAAATGCTGGCTTTAAGAGAAAAAGTTTACGCTGAAATTCGCGCTCATGTCGTGCCTCAAATGGCTTACCTGGATGTTATTCGCGATGTCTTGCCAGATGATGGGATATTTGTAGATGAAGTCACTCAAGTTGGATTTGTTTCCTGGTATGGATTTCAGACTTATAAACCCAGACAACACGTCACCGCTGGCGAAATGGGGACACTTGGTTATGGTTTTGCAACAGCATTAGGTGTGGCAGTTGGAAACCCAGATAAGAAAGTCGTACAAATCAGCGGCGATGGTGGATTTATGTTTAATGTTCAGGAGTTATCGATAGCTGCGCAGTACAACATTCCCTTGGTGAGTATTATTTTTAACGACAATACCTTTACTAATGTTCAAAGACAGCAGGACGAATGGTTTGATGGTCGCCGTATATGTTCGGATCTGCATAACCCTGATTTTGCGAAGCTTGCAGAACTGTATGGGATTGATGGTTATCACGCGGACTCACCAGCGTCACTAAAAGAAAAGCTGGAGTTAGCATTCAAGAAAGATGGGCCAGCTATTATTGAAGTATCTGTTACTGAAAGAATGCCTACACCCTGGAAATTTATAATGATGCCGCAGGTGCGTAAAAGTATTTGTATGTGAGCCAATTTAACCATAGGCAGTAAACGGCAGGTTCGGGGCTAAGCATTCAGACCGCAAGTTTTAAGTGATTTCTGAAAAGTTGTGTTAGTTTATTCTGCGGGCATTAAATTGTACTCACGGTGTATTGTAATCAATTTAAACAGGTTTTCGTGCACGACAATATACTTGTAACATTTCATTTTTATTACAAACTACCATCATCGCACGCCAGTCTTCGACAAAGTGATCCGTGTCTTCCTGTCCTAAAAGTTTTAACATACGTGGATAGAGTACATTTTTTAGCTGTTCATACTCCTTTCTGGCTCTGTTTTTGTACCAAACTGAACGATCAGTGATCTCAATATCAATAAAACCCGCTTCCCGTAGTAAAAACTTATGTTTAACTGGCGTTTCCATAGCATAAGTCAATCCTTCCATTTTAAACCAGTAAAGCATGTCATCACTATATTCCCCTTCAGATTTCATCCAGTCGTAACATGAAAGCGTTCCTCCCGGCTTCAATACGCGCAAGCATTCTTCATACATATCCTGCTTGTTTTCAATTTGAGTAAAGGCACCTGAGCTTAGAATAAAATCAAAGGAAGAATCTGGGAATGTCAGAGGGCCCGGAGTTACGGTTTGAAAATTAGCCTTACTTTCAAGGTTCAATTCTTTAGCGCGAATCTGTGCACGTTCAATCAAATGTGCTTCAAGATCAATACCCGTTACATTCGCGCCATACTTTTTTGCGAGCACAAAAGCTGGACCACCTAAACCACAGCCTATGTCCAGTATAGTCTTATTTTGTACCCCCAGACCATCTACCATCATGTCAACATTTCCATCGCCGCCAGGGGCCATAAAACCTTTGCCCCAAATCATTTCCAGCGCAATAATCATTGCATCGTGATATTCGTCTTTATGCTCCACTTTTCTATATTAGATCACGAAAATGAATAGGTTGCTGGTACTGCTAATGTTTAGCTGGAACATATCGAAATTGGTTTAAATTTATACCTAACTGAATATCTGTTTTTAATCGAGTTAATTCTCGGGCATCTTCAGCTTCCGTTCGACATTCTTTTACACGCTGTACTAACTTGTCTTCATCTGTGCTTTTGAGTAGCTCCTCAAGTGTTTGGTACGTCGATATCAATTTCTGCGCTGTTTTCGGGCCAATTTTTGGTACGCCTTTGATATTGTTTGTGGAGTCACCAGTAAGAGACCAGTAGTCTATTAGTTGCTCGTGGTTCACGCCGTACTTTTCTTGGACCCACTTAAATGTATAGTTAATTTCCTTAAAATGATCGTAAACCTTGACGTTGTTATTCAGGAGCTGTAAAAAATTTTTATCAGTGGACAGGATAATAACATTTCCTTTATTGTTACTTATACCTTTAGCAAGAGTGGCGATGACATCGTCAGCTTCATAATGAGGAATAGTCATACAAGACACACCTGCTTTATTAAAAGCCGCTTCGAAATCGGGAATGGCGCTTAGCAGAGCCGCTGGCGTGGGTTTACGATTGGCTTTGTAGGTCGGGAATAATTCATGTCGCCACGTGGGTTCATGACTATCGAAGACGCAACAAACATGACTCGGCTTGTGAAAGCGGAGTGCTCTGGTCAATGACTGTGTAGAGCTTGATATCACCTCCTTGTCGACTACATCACTGTCATGGGGGCGAGCTTCATAGATCCGTCTAATTAAATTGAAACCATCTATCAGCAATACTTGCATGATCTTACTCCCAAATAAAATATAAGCAGGGGATCAGCGATCCTGTAATTGTAATATTTTACCTTCGCGTCTCATATTCACTTTATTCAAAAAGGAATTGCCCAGTAAAATAACTTCAGGAAAATCACTGTCGTGTACAGCTCCTGATACATTCAGGACTTCCAAATCACCTACTTTTACCTTTTCGAGATTCATAATGTAAATTCTACTTACTCCAGATGCGGTGCTAGCCTGAGATTCTTTGCCTTCCAGTTTATAATTTAGACCAATTCTTTTCGCCTGATGCTTGTTCATTGAAATTAAGGTAGCGCCAGTGTCCACAACAAATGCAACCTGGAAACCGTTGATGCTGCCATTGACCCAATACATACCTTGGGCATCGGGAGCGATAGTGGAAATCTTGCCTCCCTTGATTTCTTTAAATTTGCCGCCGATGTGGGCACCAAGTGTATAGGTGTCTCGGATACCATTGATTTCAAGAATTGCTTCCTTGCTGTTGGCGCTAATCAATAACACACCTTCAGGTGATTTTTTGCCTACAGATAAGACTCGTTGTTTGCCATCTATGTTAGCGATAATTTTATTCTTGAAAAGGCCAAGGATATTTATTTTTTCGATTGCGACTGAGCTATCGAAATAAAAGAAAAGACATAAGAAAATAGCAATTAATTTATACATGGACAGCCCAGGGAATGATAGAACATGTTGTTGCAAGATTAGCACAGTCAGGCAGCCAATATTAACTACAAGATGGACAAATATTGACAATCCTGAGCATATAACAGAATTTTCCGACACTTAGGCAGGACTTCAATGAACATATCTGTGGGGCATTTTTTATTTGAGCTGGAATCATGGCTAAGATAGTTAGTTTGCTCTGCGAGAGGAGGCCAAGGAGTTTTAAATTGCCTCACACGATAGAAGAGGGAGTTATACTGAGTTGAATTTGATTTCGAATCAACAATGCTCAAGTGATTCGACCGAGTGGGCTCAATTTAAACCTGTGTTATGATCGCGCACCTTGATTGATATCGATAAGAACAACGAAGGAAAGATTAAATGATAGTTATTTTAAGACCGGACACAAATAAGACTGAGCCGGCCTACTCAAAACTCATGACTCACCTGGAGTCTTTGCCAGGTATTAGTATTCGATTGCATGATGAGGAAGGAATAGAACAGACCCTGACAGAGATCTATCTGGTTGGGAATACCATGCCACTTGATGCTGAGGAGATTGGGGCTCATGAGGTGGTTGATCGCGTGGTGCGGGTTTCACGTGAATATCGAATTCTTGGTCGCCACAAAAATGATGACCGTGATACGCATTTCGAATATAACGGTGTGCGTTTTGGGCAGGACAATTTGCAAGTCTTTGCTGGCCTTTGTGCGGTAGACAACCGTGAACATGTTGAGTTAATGATGAAAGCTCTGCAAGAAAGTGGTTTGCAATGTACACGAATGGGAGCATACAAGCCTCGAACCAGCCCTTATTCATTTCAAGGGCATGGCAAGGATTGTTTGTCTTATGTCTTTGAATTGGCAGGCAAGTACGATATTAAAGTAGTCTCAATGGAGATCACCCATGATGCCCATATTGAGGAAATTCAACAAGCACTTGAAGACGCGTAACCCTACCGGTGTCATGCCTACAAATTGGACAACGCAACACAGACACAGATTTTGAATTGTCTTAAAATCGGTGGGGCGGCATAATCCAATTCCCGGTGTTATTAAAACGCGGTTTTGGGGATCCACACTAGAGGATCAATTATGCGGCCTGAATTCTTCCAGTGAAGGTTAATCGTAAATGTGCATACTTTTGCTTGCGGGGTATGAAAACTAATTATGGTGATCCACAAGTCGTAACCTGGTGGACTTTCTCTCATGTACCAGCATTAAAAAACCTGACACTTATGCCAGTTTGTATTGATCCCCCACATTCTGTAGGGCCACCCATGCATCCCCTGGAAAAAAAATAATATTATGGATGTCTTTTCATACACAGCTCAGGGAGTGATAGCGGCGCAAATAGATTCTTTGTAGATTTTCTCCGCACCAGAAAAGGCCCTGTGGATGGGCCAACAGGCGTCTCCGTCTGATGAGCTACCCTGGTAATCTGGAAAGATATCCAGATTGCTCGCGAAGCTTACGAGAAACGATTGAATTAAACAGAAGCAATAACGAAGTAGAGCTTTTTAGATATTTGGGGTTTTTGAGGCTAAGTTAGGAATTTAGTAGGTGCCATAATTTCGAATGTTCCTGGTATTTTCTTCAGACTCCAATTTGATATTCCCCACTGAATAATTTCCTCAACTGAAGACTTTAATAATTCGGTCTCTGGTTTTTGTCCGAGAAAGACAAGAGTGTCGAATAGAATGCTGACTGGATGATTGTTCAGATTGACATCTTCCGCACCATGCTGTTTGGAAATCTTTTCGCCGGGTCTACTTGTTGCAACCGGTAGATGAGCATAAACAGGCGTTTCAAAACCAAGTAGTTGTTGTAGATAAATTTGTCTTGGCGTGGAATCCATTAGATCTGCTCCGCGCACGACATGTGTAATGTTCTGATAAGCATCATCTACTGCTACAGCCAGATGATAGGAAAACAGGCCGTCAGCTCTTTTAATAATGAAATCGCCAACCTCGCTGTACAAGTTCTGGCTAAACTCAGTTTGAATGAGATCATAAAGTACAAAAATGTCCTCTTCGGTCAGGATTCTTATTGCAAATTGCCTGTCGTTTTCGTAGGGGACTTCTCTGCAGGTACCAGAGTATGGCTTTCCAGCAACAAGTTTACGTGAGCAATAACAGCGATATAGCAAGTCCTTTGATTTTAACTGCTGTTCAGCATCTTTATATGCTTCAAGGCGGCGACTCTGATATACAACACTCTCGTCCCAATGCAAACCTAAAACCTCCAGAGCTGAGAGAATCAGCTCATTGGCTCCTTTTTGTTCTCGTAGTACGTCAAGATCATCCATTCGCACCAGCCACTTTCCATCATTATGCTTAGCGTCCAGATAACTGCTTAATGCCGCGACAATCGAGCCGAAATGAAGAGGACCAGTTGGGGACGGGGCGAAACGACCAATATATTTTTTCTTCTGGTCGGGCATAATGAAATTGCTCCAAGAAAAAATTAATACTGTCTTTAAAGGTAAACGAACTAAATATTCATTTACCTTTCAGCAGCTGAGCCGTTTAGCCGAGTTGCCGTTCCTTTATTTCATCAAGTGTTTTGCAATCTATACAAAGAGTCGCTGTAGGTCGTGCTTCAAGTCTACCAACACCAATTTCAACTCCGCAGAGTTCGCAATAGCCGTAATCACCAGTTTCCAGCGTTAGAACAGCCTCATCAATTTTCTTTATCAGTTTACGTTCACGATCACGGGTACGTAACTCAAGTGCGAACTCTTCTTCCTGTGTGGCGCGATCATTTGGGTCCGGGAAATTAGCCGCTTCGTCTTGCATATGGTGCATAGTGCGGTCCACTTCCTCCATCAGTGTGCGCTTCCAGTCGAGCAATAAAGCACGGAAGTGTGCTGACTGCTCTTTATTCATGTATTCCTCGTTACGTTTCGCCTTATATGGCTTTATGGGGGTAACTTCAGCTTTAGTTATAATTTTTTTCTTCTTTATTGATACAGTCTTGGACATCTTTGTAGTTTTTCCACTGCCTCCAGAGCTTGTTTTTTTCTGGGTAGTTTTTGTTTTTTTAGTAGGAACAGCTTTTTTGCTCACTTTCTTGGTTGTGGCCGTTTTCTTCGCTGCAGTTTTCTTTGCTACAGTTTTCTTTTTGCTAACTTTTGTTTTCTTCTTCGAAGCGCTTTTCTTAGAGCTAGTCACCTTTTTTTTGGACGTTTTCTTTGTGACTGAGGCCTTCTTTTTTGCGGAAGCTTTCTTTTTATCCGCCGTAGATTTCTTTTTCGCAGACTTCGCGCTAGCAACAGTTTTCTTCTTGCTAGCTACTTTTTTCTTAGCTGTCTTCTTTTTCGCAGCCATTTCCTATACTCCGGCTTCAATAAAGCGTGTATCTATACCAAAAACAATATCTTCTGGCAATCTTGTTTTTACTTTGTTACTTCTGTTCCGATATCGGAATTTAAACTAATTCTCTCTAACCATAGCTTTGTTGCTGCGGCTACAACACAGTAATCTAAAAAATTGAGTACAGGGATCATAGTCAGCAACAATACACTGCCGCCAAAACCCATACTCATTGCACGACTTTCTAATAAGGTCGCGCGTACCTGAGGGAATAGTATACCTTGATTCCCCATAGGATATTCCATGTATTCCAGTGCCAGCATCCAGGCTCCAAACATAAACCATATAATTGGAGCGAAAGCTTGCACAAAAGGAATGAAAAACAGAAATAACAATGGAATAGCCCTAACCAGAAAATAGAATAATTTATGTGCTTCTGATTTGAAAGCATCAAGTATTTGTTCACTCAACTTCGATTCATCGCTATTTTGATCGGAGGTAATTCCAGTCAAATGTCTGCTTACCGCTTGTGACAGAAAACCATTGAATGGGGCGGCAATTAAATTGGCAACAATTGAGAAGCAAAAAAACACGACCAGAATAATGGCGATGGCGAAAATTGGCCAAAGCAACCAGCTCAACCATTCAATCCATGGCCATTTTGATGTTAGCCACTCAATGCCTTCGTCCAGATAACTGGCACCAAAGTAGATGATGCAAGCGAAGAGAAGGGAGTTGAGTAATAAGGGCACAATTACGTATAGGCGAACCCCAGTTAGTCAATAAACGGAATCCGGCAGCAAACTCCGGGGCCTCTACCAGTGGATTCAAAATTGCTTCTCCCCTGCAAATCAGCATAGAAAAGTTGGGGCCTGTTAGCATAAATAAGGTGTTTTTGATGAATAAAGTATGGTTTCTAAATTGAAATATTCCTACTGTCAAAGGGTTTTTACAAGAGAAAATTTTTTTAAACAAAATTCGATCTTACTCTTAAGGAGCTAGATTAAATAACAGTTAAAAATACAATTATAACAATGATCTATAATGCTAATATAATGTTAATTATAGAAAAAGTTATTGCTTGTTTGTCAGTATTGTTAACGGTATTGTAGCGCTCCATGCGTTTGCGCAATATTAAACTTTCTGGCTTCAAATCATTCGTTGATCCTACTACTCTGGTTGTCCCTGACAATCTGGTCGGTATTGTCGGTCCGAATGGCTGTGGTAAGTCAAATATTATAGATGCAGTCACCTGGGTTATGGGTGAAAGTTCTGCTAAGCATTTGCGTGGAGACCCCTAACAACGTCATATTTTAACGGTTCAGGATCGCGCCAACCCATTGGGCAGGCCTCTGTTGAACTCACATTTGAAAATGCCGAAGGAAAACTGGGAGGGCAATACGCAAGTTACAGTGAAATTTCCATCAAGAGAACGATGAACAGGGAGGGTATTTCAAATTATTACCTGAACAATAGTCGCTGTCGCCGTAAGGATATTACCGCAATTTTTCTAGGTACCGGAATAGGACCTCGTAGTTACGCAATTATTGAGCAAGGAATGATTTCCCGCCTGATTGAAGCAAAACCAGAAGAACTAAGAACATTTATTGAAGAAGCTGCGGGTATTTCCAAATATAGAGAAAGACGACGTGAAACGGAAAACCGTATCCGCCATACCAGGGAGAATATAGACCGGCTTAACGATATTCGGGAAGAGTTAGGAAAACATTAGAAGACTGAAAGAACAGGCCAAGTGGGCAGCTGAACGTTTATCAGGTCCTGAAAACAGAAGAACGCCAGCTGAAAGCTGAGCTTTTAGTATTAAATTGGCAGGATCTAAACGAGCAAATCAAGAGCAGGGACGAACTTACCCGTGAGCAGGAGAATAAGGTAGAAGAAGGCGTTGCGCGATTACGTGAGGTTGAGGCAGGTATTGTGCTTCAACGCGAGGAATTAGCAGCATTTAACGAAAAATTTAATGAGTCTCAGTCGGCTTATTACCAGGTTGGCAGCGAGATATCACAGCTAGAACAACGCATTCAGCATACTCAGGAACGTATTCAATCGCTGCAGTCAGATATAGAGGCGGCCCGAGCGGCAGAACAGTCGGCTACCAGCCAACGTCAGCATGATGAAGCCGAGCTAGCTCGCTTATCAGAGTCTTTAACGAATCTCGAACCGAAGCTGGATGGCTCTAGAAGCGATAGTGATCAGGCTTACAACTCATTAAATCAGGCAGAGCAGGCTATGCAAGGCTGGCAGACCGAATGGGGTGCCTATAATGAAACCATGGCAGGTTTTAACAAGCAGATTGAAGTGGATAATACCCGTCTTGAGAACCTCGAAAATGGCATTGAAGAAGATGCTGATCGACGAAACAGCTTAAGAGTGGAATTGGAACAATCCGACACCGAATCATATCAGGCACAGACAATAAAATTGTTCGAGCAGATTCAGGAAATGGAGGCAGGTCTGCAAGAAGGTCGCAGCAGTATGGAAAGTATCCAGGAGAATGTAAGAGGTCTGCGCAATGAAACACACCAGATTAATGAGAGCCTTGCATCGCAACGCTCAGAACAGCAGAAATTAACAGGTCAACTTTCCTCGCTTGAGGCTTTACAACAGAATGAATCCCTCGATCAAAAAGAGGGCATTGATGGTTATCTAGCAGGGGACTTGAGAATGCACCAAGACTCATCCAGCAATTGACTGTTGACCTGAGTGGGACCTTTGCGCTGGAGGACCGTTCTCCGTTCATCGGCTTCAAAATGTAGTAGAATCTCTCGAGATTGTAAATCGGTGCTTTTATAAATTGGGGCAGGCAAGTTTTTGGTCTGAGTTATCGGTTCGTCAGAACGGCAGGAGCACTCTAATCATATTCGACTTCTGATAAAGTATCTCGAGTGTTTTTCTATTGAGGGACTTTTGCATGCATATATGTGGCCTCCAGTATTGACGAAGCCAGTGAAATTTCAGTCCAGTTTGGCGGCCCATGACATCTGTGATTACTCGGGATGGTATTTGGTTAGGAGCTCAATGGGTAAGGATAAATCGAAAGGCAGAAGGACACGCTGGTGCTTTGTCGAGAGAGCAACAAATTAATAGTCTCAAACAAGCAGAACAAGGATTGGTAAGCGAAATTCAACAACAACAATCTTTGCTTGAAAATAAAAGATCCGAATTGGAACAAGCCGAACAGAGTTTACAAAAATCTCAAGTTGAATTGACAGCACAGCAAGATGAATTTTCCAGGGTTCAGTCGCAACATTCGGAATTTAAAACTCGTCATGAGCAAATCAGCTTGCGAGTGCAAAAAATCCAGGAAGATCTGGATGGGATGGAATTAAACAGTACAGATGATCAATCGGAGTTGGAAACCCTGCGGCATGGTCTGCAAAGGACACAAACGGACAAGGAAAAACTAGAGAATGAAGGGCCGAGGTTGATTGAGATTCGTGAGCATCACCGGCAGGCTCTTGACTCGGCCAGAAGCCGTTGGCAGTCCACGCATGAACAAAGCCACGAAATTGCATTGCAAGAACCTGGAATCAATTAGCTCCCAGAGAGCTTCATTAGAGCAAGCGATAAAGCGCAGTGAGATCCAGTTATCCAATCATGTGGGTCGATGTGAGGAATTGCTCAGCGTCCTGAAATCAAGCGAGGAGCCACTGAGTTCCTTACAGGAATCTCTAAAAGAGCGGTTAGAGGAGAAGGTTAGATCTGAGAAAGCTTTGTCTGATAGCCGTAATGAGATGCAGAAAAGAGAAGACGAACTGAGACTGCAGGAGCAACGCCGAACGGATTCAGAGCAAATTGTGCAGGTTTTACGAGATGATCTGGCGAAAGCCAAGATGAATGCACAGGAATCCAGGGTTCGTTTGCAAACAGTTGCAGAACAACTGCAGGAACAAGGTCACGATGTTCAGGAAATTCTTGAACAATTGGACGAAGCTGCAGAAAAGAGTGCCTGGCAGGAGCGCATAGATAGCGTTGAAAGAAAAATAAGTAGATTAGGCCCGATAAATCTTGCCGCTATTGAAGAATTTGATCAACTATCAGAACGCAAAGAATATCTGGATAAACAAAACGATGCTGATGAGGCACTTCAGACCCTTGAAACGCTATCCGCAAGCTTGACAAGGAGACTAAACGCGATTTAAGGAAACCTTCACTTCCTGGAACCCCAATTTAAAAGAAATTTTCCGGTTCTTTTTTGGAGAGGGCATGCCTCTCTTGAATGACGAGACGATCTTCTTGAACAAAGGTGGTACCATAATGGCCAGGCCGCCCGGAAAACGAAATAGTACTATTCATTTGCTTTCAGGGGGCGAGAAAGCAATGACTGCGGTGGCCCTGGTGTTTGCAATATTTAAATTAAATCCAGCCCCATTTTGCATCCTCGACGAAGTTGACGCGCCTTTGGATGACACAAATACGGCGCGGTTTAGTGAATTACTCAAACAAATGTCGGCTGATGTGCAGTTTATTTTCATCACTCATAACAAAATCACCATGGAAATTGCGAATCAACTGTTAGGGGTGACTATGTACGAAGCTGGTGTCTCTCGTCTGGTTTCGGTCGACGTTGATGAAGCTGTTGAAATGGCAGCCTCCGCCTGAGATTATAAGTTTAATTAAAATACAGGGCATTCAGAATGTGCTGTAACAAGTCTGTCGAATCTACATATCTTCTGGACCGATGAGCGATCTTCGCCTTTTTCTGCTCGTTTCGGGTATTTGCTTTGTAGCCGGTATTTATATTTGGGGCTCGCTCAAATCACGTAAAGAACAAAGGCAGCAGACAATTCTGCAACATTCTGTAACAGATGATGTTGCGGGATTGAAAATATCGTCGACGCCTGACTCCGAAATCGACTATTCATCTGTGCTGACAGGTTTAAACCAAGCGATTGGTCAAGCCCAAAATGAACCTGCAGTTACTGATAAAGAGCAAAATGAGGGATATGAAGAGCTTCCGTCAGAACCCGAAGAGTTACAGCAAGTTGAAGTAAACCCGATATTTAGACCTGAAGAATCAATAGAAGCTCCTCATAAGACAGGAGCCGCAGATATTAATCAGGCGAATGCAAGTAGTAAAAACGAGCAAATAATTACAATTCACATTATTCCTAGAGCCAATGAAGTTATTGAAGGTAAAACTATTCTTAAGGTGGCGAATGAACTGGATTTGCAATTTGGAGCGATGAATATTTTTCATCACTACGGAGTCGGGGAGATGAAGATGGATAGTGCATTATTCAGTCTGGCTAATATGATGGAGCCGGGTAATTTTGATATGAATCAAATAGATGATTTCAGAACAAATGGGCTGGTAATGTTTATGTGTATACCATCCAAAATTGATGATCAGCTTGTATTCGAGTTGATGTTGAATACGGCACAGAGAATGGCTGAGTTACTGTCAGCTGATATTTGCGATGACAAACGGGTTTTGATGAGCGAGCAGAAAATTGAGTTAATACGTTCTCAACTAAGTAGTTAGTGATTTACTTTATATATCTATGATTCAGGCTGAACCCACCGATATTACAGAGGCTAGCGAACGAGTTGCCACGCTTACAGAGGAAATCAACAGGCATAATTATAGTTATTACGTGCTGGATATGCCGACAGTGCCAGATGCTCAATATGACCGCCTCTTAGGTGAATTGTCAAAGCTGGAAAAAGAATATCCCCAACTTATTAACTCTGGTTCTCCTACCCAAAGAGTAGGCGCAACTCCCATTGCCGCATTCAAGCAAGTACGGCATGCAGTTCCCATGCTATCGCTTGAAAATGCTTTCGATGAGATTGAAATGCTGGCTTTCGATAAGAGAGCCAAAGAAAAGTTATCACTG
>WLWD01001240.1_pt1 | contig 28642 bp, 11 predicted proteins | sample 6712731 | NCBI WGS metagenome assembly WLWD01 (sample SAMN12718690, study PRJNA576275) | sponge metagenome | isolation source: marine sponge | host: Mycale hentscheli | place: New Zealand: South Island, Marlborough, Capsize Point | collected 2014-11-01
GAGCATTAATAAAGATATATATGCAATAAAGCATTCCTTAAGGCAGTAATACTTAGGTGAGATGTATTTTTAACTATTCTAGTGCGAGAGTTATATCTGAGTTCAATCAAATGATGTCTAAATTTATTATCCAGCTATTATTTATGTGTACCATACTGCTCTGTGTGTGTGTGTGTGTGTGTGTGTGTGTACATGTGTGTGTGTGTGTGTACATGTGTGTGTGTTATGTGTTTTGCAGAGTACTGAAGTCTTTTTGCTGTACTTCATGTGACAGACTAAAATTAGTTTACTAAAGGTATGTTTAATTTTTTGTGTTAGTTGTTGTACAAATATTTTTGTGGATGATTCTCTCTTTCACGGCTTTTTTTTTTTTTTTTTTTTTTTTTTAAACCATACAAATTTTTTTTAAATGTTTGGCTGTCACCAGGAATTGAACCCGGACCGCTTGCTTAACACACAAACACTCTGTGGCTGAGTGATAATTTTCCAAAAGTGGGTGTATGCTCCTCTTTTTTCTTTCTAAGGCGCCACACAGCTTATTGTGTAAGGAAGTCCACATCAATCGAACAGATCGATTTTCAAAGAGAAGTTTTGGCTAGACGGTAGTATAAATTACAACTTTCTATCTAGAATGATTTGCAAGTTGGAAATAAAATAGCTTTGGTATTGTGACTGAAGACTACTCTTTGTTTCTTAATGTATGTGCCAGAAAGTTAACAATGAATACATGAAGTGACTAAACCAGCTGTTAATATTGTTTTGCTAGTTATAATTGCACTACCAGAATGCTTTTGTTTTGCTATCTCGAGGGTTTCTCAAAGGTAATGCTTTTTGAAAGCATGAGCAGAGTGCTTGTGATAAATACGCAATAGATGCACTTTGAACAATGCCAGCTCTACTAAATGCTTCAGATGCTGTTTACTGTGGTTTGGTATATCACACCTCTTACACCACACTCAATTCCTGGCCAGACCACTTAGAAATGCCAGAGAAGCCCCTGATCGAGTGGTCTCATGTTGGATTCCTACTGATAGACAAACATTTTTTTAATTTCTTTTTATTGTTTTTAAAAAGCCTGTGAAAAGAGAGAATACATATGTGACCGTCTACGGGGAAAATCGGGCAGCATGCGTAGACGTCGCAAAAAGATCGATTTAGTTCTTAAAATTGTATTAAATAAGCCTAACGAAGGGAACGGTTAGGCGATATATAGCGGGAATGGCTAAAGCTATGGCGATAAAACTTGGAGAGCTTAATATCTGCTTGCCAAGGAGTCTGTAAGTGCCAAAAATAAAAATTTTTGTCGGGGCCGCGTTGTGCCCGATTTTCCTGTAGACGGTCACATATTGGATTCCTAGTGATAGACAAACATTTTTTAATTTCTTTTTATTGTTTTCAAAAAGCCGGTGAAAGAGAGAGAATACATCTAATGAGAAAAGAAGGCTGAGAAAGAAATTGTGAAATATTTTTATGCTCTTGATTTTTAGATGCAGTGAACAGTGGAATTCTGCTGATGCTCGTCGTATGGCAAAACAAGCACAGAATTTTGTTACCAGTGTAGGCCACTCCCCCACAAGAAGGTGGTGGCCCCCTAGTGAATTGTCCTTCTCAAGATAACTGGAAAGGAAGCTGCGAACATTCTTAACACCTGTCATTCTATCATATCCCACTTCTTTGTGCATTTTCATTGAACCCACTGGGTTTTCTTTTCTTTGTTTGTTTTTTTGTTGCTTTTTTGTTTTTTGTTTTTTGTTTTTTGTTTTGTTTTTTGTTGGTTATACTTATTGATAGTTTTGTGCAGTAACTCATTACGCAGTGAAATCTCACACAACAGGAGTGGGAGGATTTGTGGAGGAGGTTAACTACTACTACAAATATATTTCTATTACAACAGTGGTTACATTCATTTTGGCTGTTGTACGGAGTCGGATATGAAGTCCACAATAAGCAAGCAGTGCATACTAATCCACCACTAAAACCAGCAAATATGGCATTGCAGCATATTATTATAGATACAGAGTAATCAAAATAATGTAACTCGTTCAACTTCAACTATTTCACTTTTACTTGTAGTTCTACTTAGTCAGTCATGCACTGGTAAAAATTGTTACTGTGGCAGATAGTTTAGACTTGCAGTAACATAAAAGTACCAACCAACAAAGCTAAATTCTAGTGAGTATGTAGAGAGACTTGAAATTTGCGTCATAACAACCAGTTAGCTATAGAATGGACGTATGTTGAACAACCTCGACATTTTGTATGGAAACACTGTATAATAGTGCATAGCTACAGTGAATGTTCTTCCTGCCCCATCCAATTAGATAATTTATTGCTTATTACTCCTTGGAACAAGCAAACCTCTAATTTATGATGATTGCTCTTGATTTGTAGGTTCTCTTTTAGAAAGTTTGTGATAAAATTAATAATGATCACTCCGATCACTGGAGTTCATATTTTCCATTGCTAGTAGCTACTGTTTTGGTTAACTAAAAAAAAACCTTAGTTTGAAGAACAGCTATATAAACTAATAATGGAGAAGATAGAAAATTTGATTAAAACTAAAATTACCCTAGAGTGGATGACAATTAATATTACAATTAGCTAAGTAAACATATAGCTATGAACCTCTCTACAATGGATTTCTGGAAAAGCAACCTTAAATCTCAACGACAGCAAACAGTATGCGCAAAATGATCTTCCACAATCTAAAATAGCTAACCTCTGAAAGCAACCAAACTCTTAACAAAGATCAAAACATTTGTCCCCATGCATGGGTGGCCTTTGTAAAGAGTTTTGCTGTAAAAAAAAAATACAGTACAAATATGTCATATAATCAACCCATATTATGGGTTGATTATATGTATGTTTGTATGCTTTTCTCACCTAATTTAGATAAGCATTCTCAAATGTTTCCCACAACGCTCTTGTGCGTGCATAATTCATCAGCGACCTCACCTAGTTTCCAACCTGACGTTATAACCAACAAATTCATCATCGATTCTTTAATATTTGAACAACAATTTATTGTTCGTTGGAGCAAAGTTAAATTCCGAGATCATTCGAGTCCAGCCTGGATCATCAGTGTGTACATACTTTCAGAATTGTTTGTAAAACGACTGTAACTATAACAACAGTCCGCGCCCACCTAGTCAGCGTTAAAAGGAAGGTCGATTTTCTCGTGTCCAGTCTCAGTAAGTAATACACAGCTTGTGCTGGGTGGAATGGCCCCGTAAGAAAGGTTAGAGAGGTTTAGGTGGCTATACTTTATTCGGGGGCTGCATATGCACGTGCAAGTTGAGACTTATGGCTAGCTATAAGAAAATGTATTTACTGTCTGTTGGCTCTTGTGTATGTAAGTGAGATTGTTATGTTTCTGTTGCTGGATACTTAACCTGACTTTTCTTGGTGATGTAGCTAAACTTGGCTGGTTGCACCAATCACGGGTATCCACTGTGTGATCTTATTTTTTTGGATATGCACATGTGCAGGGCTGCCTCTATGTCAGAGTAGTATATGGCACACCTAAAACTGTAACTAAATCATACAATTAATTGAAGGTGTTTGTTGGTTTCTTCTACTACCATGCCTTCTGTCTCAAAAAATAGATGGCTCTATTTTTTCTCATCCATGACATGATCAATGAATTACACCAAAATGTATAGCAATGACCTATAGCTGGCTACAGTGTACATGCCATGGCTCCGTCTTATTCATTATACATGTGCTACAGTGTACGTGTGCTCAGTCTCCATGACTGTGGTTTATTCATTATACATGTGCTAGTGTACATGTGCTCAGTCTCCATGACTGTGGTTTATTCATTATACATGTGCTACAGTGCTCCATGTGCATGTGTTTTACTGTGCTCATTATACATGTTCTACAGTGTACATGTGCTCAGTCTCCATGGCTGTGTTTTATTCATTATACATGTGCTACAGTGTACATGTGCTCAGTCTCCATGACTGTGTTTTATTCATTATACATGTGCTACAGTGTACATGTGCTCAGTCTCCATGACTGTGGTTTATTCATTATACATGTGCTACAGTGTACATGTGCTCAGTCTCCATGGCTGTGTTTTATTCATTATACATGTGCTACTGGTACATGTGCTACGTGTGCATGTGCTACAGTGTACATGTGCTCAGTCTCCATGACTGTGGTTTATTCATTATACATGTGCTACAGTGTACATGTGCTCAGTCTCCATGACTGTGGTTTATTCATTATACATGTGCTACAGTGTACATGTGCTCAGTCTCCATGACTGTGTTTTATTCATTATACATGTGCTAGTGTACATGTGCTCAGTCTCCATGACTGTGGTTTATTCATTGTACATGTGCTACAGTGTACATGTGCTCAGTCAGTGTGTTTTATTCACATGTTCTACAGTGTACATGTGCTCAGTCTCCATGACTGTGTTTTATTCATTATACATGTGCTACAGTGTACATGTGCTCAGTCTCCATGACTGTGGTTTATTCATTATACATGTGCTAGTGTACATGTGCTCAGTCTCCATGACTGTGGTTTATTCATTGTACATGTGCTACAGTGTACATGTGCTACAGTGTGCATGTGTTCAGCCTCCATGGCTGTGTTTTATTCATTGTGTTTAGTTTCCATGGGAGGCATGACAGTGACAGATAAGCCATACCAGTGTAGTGTGTGTGAGAGAGCATTCATACGCAAGCAAGACATTGGTAGACACAGATGTGTGACTACACGTTGAAAACATTAGTTACTGTGATTTAGACTTGTCACTTGTGGAAGAGAAGCATCATCCAATATGGGTGGCTTTCTTTCAAGGTTCAAGGTGTGTGTGTGTATATATGTATGTGTGTGTGTATATATGTATGTGTGTGTGTGTGCGTGTGTGTGTGTGTGTGTGTGTGTGTGTGTAGTGGTTGTGTCCTTGGCTCAGGGCCTGAGGGTCTTGAGTTCAAGCCCCACACTCAGGCAGCTTTCCATCTTGTTTTCCACCTGCCTCCCACCAGCCCCACAAGTCCACCCAGCTGTGATTGGGTACCTGGCATTTACTGGGTTGCAAATTCAAGGCCTTTTCTCATGAAACAGCAATGGTCTAGGTGGGACTTTGGGTGCCTACATCACTTGCTGTGAGGACAGGCTTGTGCTCCTGCGAGAGTTCCTAGCCCGGCTCTAGGAACTTTGCTTGTACGACTCGCAGTGCATGCTTAGTGCACACAGGCATCCTGGCTCTACCAGGTGCGCATTACCGCTAGCGGTTGCAAGATAATTAGCTTTTTGCATGTGTGTGTATACACATGTTTCTAATATACAGTGAGATATGCCACAGAGTAGTGAGGTCATATGTCCCTATAGTGAAGCTAGTCTAAAAAGGCTATGCTTTATTTGTGTATGTACATTGATTTTCCCACAAATATTGGGCATTTGATGTGGCATACATCAACAACAACAGTTCACTTTCTGTGCATTTCAATGTAATGACATCACCGTGAGTTGGTCAACATCTATTACACTTCTATAATATCCTGAAGGCTTCTTTTTTTTTCTTTTTTTTTCTTTCCAAATATTTGCTTACCAGCAGCCCTACCCCTCAACTAATGTTTCCTTGGACAAGATCAATGGGTCTGTGCTAATGAACCATCTATTTACTAATTAGTGTACCTACTTTGGGGCAGGTGAGACAAAAACAACTGGGGGAGAGAGGGGGGGGTGAGGTTATTACACTGAAACCTCTCTATCCAGAACTGTGTGGGACCAAACCTAAGAAATGTCCCCTAACTCAGAAACACATTCAAGTAACATTCGCTGGTAGCTTTAGAACTGTTCAGATTAACCTCACTGACTTTCCTTCTTATTTTCTGCTATAATTATCTCGAGCTTTCTTGCTAGAGTTAAAAGTGACCTTTCTTCCATTCCCTCCAGTCGTTAAGTTCTAGAACTAGTGGGGCCCACTGAACTAGCATCTTGATTTCCATGTTCCACTCTCCTCAACACCGCAATTGAACTCAAAGTAACACGTGAAAATATTTACACAATTTTATTCATTGATTTTGGTTTGGTAGCTTATTAACAGTCATTCACTGTTTATTAGTGTCTGGTAGACAGAGGTGTCCGTAACTTAGACGGACGGATAAGAGAGGTTCCAGTGTATCTGCAATCTTCTTGTTGATATTTTATCAGTTCATCCTAGTTACCTCAGTTTATACTTTTATATATTATTAAGTATTCTCCATAGTATCTACTTTCACATTTACACACACATATATACATGTAACTCTTATTAACACTCAGCACGCATGCTCGAGAGAATTATAGTAGTGTGTTTGTCAGTCTGTCTGTCTGTCTGTTAACATTCGATTTCATGAATGGCTCAGAACTAACCTTTAAACAAGTATGACCTAACCCAGTATGAGAATTTAAGACTTTTTCAAATTTCGAGCTAGTTTCCTAGGAAATGTGGAGAAACTTCAGCTCCAAACAAGCGCAAGCTAAATGCAACAAACCTTACCTTTTGCGTACATGGTTTTACATCATACAGCAGTCATGTGATCACTTATAGTTCACGTATGTTCTCTTAACCGCGTGTGTCCTCGGTAGTTAGAAGTTAAAGTAATCTGAAAAAATCTTAGTTGTGTAATAATGCGCTGAGGGTTTGCACCCTAGGTGCTCTAGTTCTGTTCAGTCCTTCCTATTTTTCCTTTACTACTTTGTGCTTTCATTTTTCTATTTGCTATACTTAAGCTTATCCATACTGTTTTATATTCTTGCTTGCTTTTGTGTGTCTTTTATTTTGTTTTGTTTTATGTTCTGTAATTATACTTCATTCTGGTTGAATTTGAGACTGAGTACTGATAGGGATCTTGAGCATACTGGGAATAGTGGATAGACCTGAGTCAGTGTATGTAATTAAGTCTCGAGATATTTTAGCTTTTTTTCCTTTGTTTTTGTTTGTAGTTTTTGCGTGATAGTTTGGTCGAGTTAGTATAGCTTTACCTGATTGTTATGTGCTACTCTAAGCTACTCATCTTGGCTTGGACCATTACAAAGCTCGCTCCGAAGTAGTTAAAACTATCTCCCAGTATCCTCCAAAACTGAAGAGTGCTATTAGTCAGGTTCACTATGTACTTTTGTTCAAAATTTTTGGAGATTAGCAAAGTAGGATATTTTTGGAAAGCTTAGAGCATGAGGAATCTGAAAATCAATGTTTACATTTGCACAGATGCCTGTATGGCTGTCAATTTTCAGTTTCAAAATGGCCGCTAAAAATAAGGTATCTTTGCACCTAAAAATTCACTGGTGACATTTTTATACCTCTATTCATGAATATTAGGCACCATAGGTTGTGATAAAGTGAAATTAGTCATGATAAAGTGATAAATTTCACCAAAGAAGTTTCATTTTCTGGTTAACACTATAGTATAGTGGAGTTACAGTAACCACACTGCATGCATCGGCTAAATTCATGCTTGAACATGCAAACACTATGATCCTGCTTTGAAGGACAGCTGCCATCTCTGAGTCTCTACTAATACAGTTTGAATCGACTACAGTAAGCTTGTTCTTTTGAGCTAGTGTATGACTGTGTTTACTACAAACCTGACTCATTGAAAGGGAAAACGAGAGAGAGACGACGACAAGGAAAGGCTCCTGTACAGTACAAGATTGAAGATGATACAAAAATCAACCATATTCCCCTGACAAGGTTTTTATCAGATGAAAAAACAAAAGCAGACTTGACAGTCTACCTTGCTGAAGCAACAATCAATTGCAAAATAGGATCACCTCAACTTGTCATCACGTCTGCATCAGGTAAAACAAGATGCAATAGAGACATAGAGTTTGAAGACAATAATCATGAAGAGGCCGACACGCTCATGATCTGTCTGGCAACCAAATCATCGCAGAGGTGTCCAAATGCAGAACTAGTGTTTTTCACTCCAGATACAGATGTTTTGATTCTGGTCATAGCACACTATGACCAGCTTTGTAAAAGGACGTCAATTTCAATGGTGTCAGGTATCATACATATTCAACCAATCTGGAGAGCTTTGGGAAGGGAAAAGGCACAAGCTTTACCTGTATTCCATGCATTCACTGGAACAGACAATGTTGGAAAGTTCTCAGGAATAAGCAAAACAAAATGGTTTCAGCAATACATGAAAGCTGATGTGGGCTTACCCAGAGCACTCCTGAAACTACCAGTTGAAGGGGATCTAACACAGGAAGTGAAAGATGAACTGGAGAAGTTTGTCTGTTTGAAGTACTGTCCAAAGGGTGTTCGTATTACCAATATCCCTGACTTGAGATGGCATTTATTCTGCAAACAACTTGCAGAAAGCAACAAGTTGCCACCTACACTTGGTGCACTAGAAGAACACATAAAGCGTGTACGTTTACAAAGCCGGGTATGGTACCAAACCACAATCATGCAACAACAGCCTTTTGAGCCGCTACAGTTTGGTTACTATAAGGACACAGATGACCAGTTGCTGCCAGTCACCACGTTAGTTCTTCCTGCACCACAGGCCATCATTGAGATGGTTAGATGCCAATGCAAAACTAACTGCTCCACGTTAAGATGTTCTTGTCAGCGAAGCAACTTACCTTGCACAGAACTCTGCTTATGTGATGTAGATGGTGAATGCACAAATGATGAAGACAGTAACATCATGAATGATGACAGTGAAAATGATGATAATGATTACTTGTAGTTGACATTACCATGAAGTATATATCATTCTACTAAAATATCAATTTAATAGTATAAAACATTTTGGTATGAAGTTTCTATGCCAATAAAAGGGTTTTATTGGCGGCCATTTTGAAACTAAATATTGACAGTCATGCAGCCATTTGTGCAAATGTAAACATTGATTTTCAGATTCCTCATGCTCTAAGCTTTCCAATAATGTGCTACTTTGCTAATCTCCATAAATTTTGGACGAAAATTTAATTTTTACAATAGTGAACCTGACTATATTCTGGAACTCAATACAAAATTTTATGGGAATAGAAAAAAAAAACGCAGCTTCCCACTCTATAATGACCGAATGGATCACTTGAAATGTTTTGAGAATGCACTGTAAATGTGTGTGTGTGTATGTGTGTGTGTGTGTGTGTGTGTGTGTGTGTGTGTGTGTGTGTGCGTGTGTGTGTGTGCGTGTGCGTGTATGGTGTAGCCCTGGGCCTGAGATCCTAGTCCAAGCCCCACTCTGGCAATTTTCCATTTAGTTTTTTCTTCCTCTGCCTCCCACCAGCCCCACCAGTCAACCCAGCTGTGATTAAATGCCTGGCATTTGCTGGGGTGCAAATTCAAGGTAATGAAACAGTGTTGGTGCCCACATCACTAGTTTATTTGTTACAATAAAATGAACTACTACCAGACTCCCCCAAATTTATACCTGAATTTCCCTGTAAATACATAAAAAATGTTTACTTGGAAACTCTGGTGGTAAGGTGCTTATGTGTGTGAGTGTGTGTTTGTGTGTGTGTGTGTGTGTATTGCAGGAGTCTCTACACATACATGTACATACATGAGTGCTTGTGGGTCCCTCATCTGAAATTACATGGGTGAGATCCAACCAAGATGTAGTTGTGGTTATGTGGCTTATGTGATAATGTTTGTTGTGTGTTCATGATTGCCTTGGTTGGCAGTCATCAGCTATTCTTAGTGAGAAGGACTATTGCCTCAAAGCAGTCACTCTTGTGTTTTTATTTTGTTGTTCATTGGTGGGTGTTTTTTTGTGGGGTCATTCTACACTTGTAGATTTACTTGATTTCAATTGTGAAATTCTGAAAAAATATTCAGTAAATTTGTATTGGTATTTTTGCACTTGAATAGGGGAAAAAAGAAGTACAGGAAACTTTTTATAGTATTGAGAACAATTCAAAAACCAACTATTCAAAGTTGGAAATGGAGCTCAAATACAGTCCATCTGCAGTAGAGTAGCTGTTGAAGCTGCTGCATGAAAACTAACTTATGATCATTAATACTAATTTACATTTGAACTAGTTCACGCCTTCATTCACTCACTAGTATTCCTATTTCTGTCTCTTGCACTAATTACTGTTAGAATTACTCTCTTATACTGATTGCTTTTTCCTTCAGTTGTTGGTTCTCTCTCTAAAACTGTGATTTGGACTTTTCTCTCTCTATTATTTTTGGTATCATCTCTCATTTTGGAAGGTTACTACCTCTACTAGTTGTTTTGCGCTCACCGACTGCCTTTGATGTTGTTCTTGTAATTTACTATTAATAATATTTATTCGTAAATTGTATACATACACTTGAACTAATTCTGAAGGCGAGTCAAACGGCTGGAATTTACAACCCAGTCAAAGGTAGCTATCATCAGTTTATTTAGTCATCGGTTGGGTCAAGTCGGTGGTCTAATTCAGTAGCAGTGATGCACCATAACAACCAAAGCAGTGTATAATGCTGCCATTGTGTGTGTGTGTGTGTGTGTGTATGTGGCACGAGGCAGGCAAGATGTGTTGCGTTTGTGTGTATGCTGGAAACAGTGTGGTTAATACAAATTGGAAATTGTGTTGGTATTATTCATTTCAAGAACTCATTGTGGAGACACGTGAATGTGTGTAAACATTGCATTATGACAGCTATTGTTGTTGTTGGCTATGATCTGTTGGTGCACTTCTCATCTTCATGTCATCAGTGTACACATCTTAGACTGAGGTGGGTACACGGATACATGAATGATTTCATCTTAGAGATGTTAACTAAAAGAGGCTACACTTTGTGTAAATTTCACTACAGTATCCGAACACCACATGCAATTACTCATTTGTTTTAACAAGGACAATACTACAAAGTTACCCAGTGCTAATTTTATGAAAATTTCTGAAATTTATGACTACTTCTGTAAGTTATTTGTGAGTAAGCAAAACATACTCTCAATTGACACATGTAAAAAGGACTTGATTACTTTTTGTTGGAATGTGGCTATGGTATTTGTATGATACCACTTGTGGGTAGTGATGGTGGATATTGTTGATTAATATTGGTGGTCTCTCTCTTTTTTTTTTTCTCTTTTTTTTTTTTTTTGTGTGTGTGTGTGTGTGTGTTTGAACTAAATGCAGCATCATCACTAATGACACAAAAAGTTTTAAAAAAATGCAGCTGTTAGTTGTTGTAAGAGAACTGTCATCAGCTGTATTACATGTATTAACCACTTTCATAATTCTACATCTTATATTTAGAATACATTGTTTTGGTGACTTTGCCAGATATATGAATGGGCAACATAGCATAGCAGTGAACATCATTTCCTGGTATCATTAATCCACCATGGAGTCAGAGAGTGTGTAGAGCATTTGGGCATGTCCTATACTTTTAGGATAACAAGGCATCATTATGTGTCCACCTTCACCATGAAATATCTTACTATAAGTAATACTATATCTTGTGCCTAATGAATATAACATCATGGATCAATGAAATGAAAACAATAGCACTGTCTAAATTCCTGGTATATTGACATGAGCATGATAGCCAATTAAAATTTTTTAATAAATTGGTCTAGCCAATTGTCTTCAAATTGCACTAAAAGAATACATAATCATATTTTCAACTCTTTGGACACAGGGATGCAAAGTATGTGGGTTACCTTCGTTAAGTTAGGGGAGAGAAATAGAGAGTGGGAGCACGACTTTATCTAAGTTAGTGAGCCTGCCCTAGTTCTTCTCAGAAATTGTAGCGGATTGGCAGCGCTTTTGCTAGTTCATCTCGGAACTCATCCTCATCGACAGGCAGTCCGGTAACTTGATGAGGGCGTAGTTGCTATGTAAGGAACTAAGGTAGGGCTTGTAGTGCTGGTAGCACCAACTTAAACACATTCCTATCACTAATTAAAGCTTGGCAACCATGAACCCAACTTGCAACGATGAATCCTGACCTTTTAAACACGTTCCTATCACTAATTAAAGCTTGGCAACCATGAACCCAACTTGCAACGATGAATCCTGACTCTTTAAACACGTTCCTATCACTAATTAAAGCTTGGCAACCATGAACCCAACTTGCAACGATGAATCCTGACTCTTTAAAAAGTGCATGGAAGTAATGTGTGTAGGTCACCTTATGTATGTGTGGGGCATAACCTAGACTTTAGGGACCTGGCATTTGTCTGGTAACCTAGTCTATGTGTTTGGTGCTGTGTGAGAGCCGGACATGTTGTCTCCACTAGTACAGTCCGTGCAGGTGGATGAGTGTTCATGTGCATAGTTTCAGGAGATGGGGCCTTTTCACCGACCAGACTAGACTTAATTTAAAATAAAATTTCTTTTATTGGATATAGTTATTTATCTGTTATTTAAAACTAGCTGTCTAGTTTGATCTATTATGTGAATCTGTTTCAAGCTACAGTACGGGTCAAAAGAAAGTTCCCATAGCAGATCACTATTTCTTTAATTCTCCCCTCCCCCCCCCCCCCCCCTTCCCTTCACTCCTCTTTATTGCTGTTTTTGTCCTAAAGGATTGGTGTGTGTGTGTGTGTGTGTGTGTGTGTGTGTGTACATTGGGCCATCACCTTGTCGTGGTGGAGGGACTTGAGTGTACCAATGAACCTCGGAGCTATGTTACCTTGGAATCTAGTATTCCTTTGTAGGGTCACCCATGGTGAACAGGTCTGAGGGGAGGTTCCAGACTAAGCATGGTCCAACCAAGCACACTGGAGTAGGTGGGTACAAGACCAGGGCATTGCCTCATGGTGCCACATGGACCCAATTCCAGTCTGTTCCAGCTACGGAGGGTTTGCATCCATCCTAGCTTTTCCATCTGCACGAGAAGTGGTGCAGTCTATCCTGCAGCTCAGTGCTGGTTGCTGGCTGACCAGATATTGGTATAAAATCCATTATGATCTTGAGCTTGTGCCAGTGATGTGCTGTGAGTATGGCTGTCCTGCTCCCCCCTATCTTGGGAGGCCAGGTGACCAATCATTCGCAGTGGAAGTCAAGTCAAGTCAAGTGTGTACATGTGTGTGTAAGTATGTGAGTGTGTTTGTAAGGTACCATAACACAATCAGGTCATATACATATCACTTCACTAGCATCATCACTGCAAGTTATGTACATACCTTCAAGGACATGGTTGGCTGGTTTGTTGTTAGTAGTGTGGTTAATTTGGTTGGAGATAAGATGTTGTGGTTGTGCTACATATTGATGAGACAGTAGTAGGAGTAGGACTACCCAAACACTAGAACACCACAGAAGTATTTAATTCCTGTTGTCAACCCCATATTTTTTCAAGCCATAACAGACACCTCTTCTGAGGTGTGTACATGCATGTGTTTGTGTGTGCATATGATGAATGTCATAATCTAAACTATATCTGTGTGTGTGTGTGTGTGTGTGTGTGTGTGTTCAGTTGTTTGGCTGGAACAAGGATAATGTCATAGCAACTGGCTCCTCAGATGGGATAGTCAAGTGAGTTTGGGGTTCTTATCTATCATCCTTTTTTCTGACCTTCTTTTCTTTTCTTTTCTTTTTTTCTCTTTTTTTTTTTCCTTCTTCCCTGCCTGCCTATATTGAACTATGGTGTGGACAAAGTGGAACAAAAGGGTTACCATTAACACACTGCTGACTCAAAATTAGAACGTGGAGTCTAGTTTTGGCCCAGCTCACAGTCATTCATTCAATTGCTCTCTCAACAACTAATTTTAACAATGAGATGTGAATTTTTAAGGGGGGGGGGGAAGAGAGAGGGGTTGCAGAGGAGAAGGCTTCTTTTTGCCATAATCACTAGAATAGTCCAGCCATTTTAAGGATGGACCCAAAACTAATAGCAAGAAAGTACTTCTCAGCAGTTTTCTCTTTTAAAAAAAATGAGCTTATTAACATACTGCAAGTCCTAAGGAATCAAACTAGGGGAACACCCTGAAATTGACTCTCGTTGTTAAAACAATATTTGCATCAAAATAATAGAAGATAAAGATAGGTCACTGGGAAGAATAATTTACGCATCACGTTTCTTGGCCTTACATTATTACTGATTTTGGATTTTGCTGCTCGTATAATGAAGCCATTGGAAAAGGAAGGGGTAGGATGCAAATACTATTTTGGGTACCCTTTATCTCCTGAAAGAGACATTGATAGTTATGATGTATCGTTGCTTTAAACATAGGGAGCCAGTATGCTGTGCTGTGGTGGTGTTACCCCAGGTCTGATGTCACACCTGTCTTTGAAATGAGACAGCTCTGGTCCATGATGACATTTTTGAGGAAATGGTGAGAGATTTTTTTTAACTAACTACTAAAACTTTGATTTGACCCAATGCTCCCTCGCACACACATGCACCAACACACATTCACATACATGCACAAGATCCCTGATGATGTCATTTAAATTTAAAATTTTTAATATTTGTTTTCCCGGTTATGTTCTACTTGCAGGATGTGCTCTATGGAGAAAAGGCATCAGTGAAGAAGATAATTGTCTTCTAAATTAACTACCACACAATTTTGATATTGTTATATTTATCTTATATACTGTTGACTTATTTAATTTTATACAGAGACTGATTTTATTATTATTTAAAATTGCATATTATTATTTTATTATAAATTAATAAATGAATTAAGAAATGAGTAAATAAAGGATAATGGTAAATTTATTTATTAAATATGATGAATAAGTTAGTTGCCTGTACTGCCTAAAATTGCTGCCGTATTTCCCCGTTGTACCACTACTGACAGCCACTGAAGGAGGAACTGTGTAGAGCGGGGGTCTCCCGTGGGCGATTTTTTATCTGACGTACACTTCACGGACTTAGTCTATTTCACACTCATTACAAAGTTCAATAGTTCATGTGGTAAAGTTAGTTCATGTGGTCAAGTTAGTTCATGTGGTAAAGTTTGTTCATGTGGTAAAGTGACGTGCATGCCGCCCCCACACACAGCATGCAGAGGTCAAAGTTGGTTCGATAAAGTTGGTTGGCTCTTGGTTTAGTGGACATGGCGGTTTTGAAGTTACGATTTATAAGGAAATGTATTTTCTTGCTGCTGTTGCTGTCCAATCCCTTGTGCTTTTCAGTACAATCTGGAGGCTTGTCTCCAGATCCAGGGGATTGGACTTCACCAGTCATAGAATCTTCTTGGATTCAACAGTGTATTTTTGTAATTTATTTTTCTTTCTGGGCAGTGATACCTCTAATAATTCTGTTTTTCAGGTTAGAATTTTAACAATATTAGTTGGCAAATAGCTTCATATAAATTTATGTCTAGGACTAGCAGAAATAGCAAGGTCTATTGTAATATCTCACTCTACAAGAAAGTATGTTTTTACCAGTAAAATACATTCCATTTAATAACGAATTTATGGTATAAAGCAGGGTGGTGGTAATTTTGAAGTTAACACACATACTAAATTTTCTACTGCTTCACATCAGCTTTCTATGAAAGTTGTTTCATCTGCAGAGAAAATGCCCACTGTAGATTTGAGTACTGTTTCTGAAATTCCTTCTGAAGCTCAAATTGTCAAGGCAATTAGTATAATTTACAAAGAAAAAGATAAACAACCTCAGAATTATATTTATATGAAGTTTCCTTTTGGGAATTTGTGTTTTTCAACAAATTAAAAGAGTTAAGATCTTATTATGATCAAGTTCGGTATCAAGATAAAGTTAATGAAGATCAACTATGGTTAAAAAAGGTTAAAAAAATTAGTTCACAACTGCCAATAAATATACACAAGATTGAGGAATACTTAACGAATAATGTTTGGAATTCTAAGCAGCCTTTAGCATCAGATTCTAAAGGTGCTACTATCCAAAGTTTTATAGGAGATCGCTGGCTGTCTAATTATGACATAGACACTTTTTTTGAAATAGTAAATAGAAATTATGATGATATTATAGGCTTTGTTTATAAACCAAGCCAATACATTTATTCATTTGCTGGGGTAAATGAAAAAGTTAATAAGGCAAAATTAAATGGAATTCCAATAAAAAAAGTATTAGTTGCCCTTAATGTTTATCGGACAACTGATGGCACATGCCTGCTAAGTCAGTAGGGGAAATCATTGGTCACTTCTAGTTATAGATATTGAACAAAGTAATTCATATTATGGTGATTCACTTTCTTGGCCTCTTCCAAAAAATTTTAATAAAACAATCATGTCAACTTTTGATCTTCTCTCAAAGGATTTAAAAATAAACATCAACAAATGCCTTGAAAATATATATCATTGCAATAATTCAAATTCAGTAAAGACATTGTCGAAATTTTACCCATCACAAACATGTTCCAACATGTGTGGTGTTATTGTGGTTTGTATGGTTGGAGTATTTTGCGAACTTTGGGAAGAATGGGTCACATGGAATGGTGACGTTCAAATACCCTTGCTAACTAACCCTTCAATTAATAATTTACAGTTACGTTCAATAGCAATGTCTTGGATTCTTGACGAAACAATTGACTCTGGTACTTTTTCTTCAGCTGTTTCAGATAGCTCCAAATTTTTGTCAAATAATGTCTGTTTGGATAAACATACCTGTGAGGAAAAATTAATTCATACAATTGTTGATTCTGACGAAGATGAATTTAAAATGCAAAGTGTTGAGAAAAGAGTATTAGCTGACTTACCAGAAGGCTATGTGTACAAAATGCTCAGGGTAGAAAATTATAAAAACATGAATTCATACAATTGCTCCTTCAAGATTAAATTAGATTCAGAAGAAAGTATTAAAAAGTGGGTAACTGCATATTTTAATGAAAAATCTAAGGAGACCATGGTTTATGAAACATGTAGAAGTGGTAAAGGAAAAAAGGTAGTAAAAATTTTTTATTTACGTTGTCATCATAAACAGAGGCAGAGTGGAATGCATACTAAAAGTAATAAAAAATTAAAAACAACACATAAAATTCATAATAACAAGCATACAAATTGTCCAGCCCAGTTAATGCTAACATTGCTTCCTCCTGCAACGAAATTAAATGGATTTTGTGTATCTGTACTTTTAAAACACAATCACAACCATTTGGTACAGGTGGCTGATGCTTTAAGGTTTAGGCCCTTGTCAGAACAATCAAAGAAAGACTATTACGATTTATTTAGTCATGGACACTCACCTGCTACTGCCCATTTGGAATATGAAACTAACTTGATGTATTCTGATAAACCAGATTTGATTGCTGATAGAAACTGCAATCCTAAAGTGAGTGATGTTTATAATTTATTTAACAAGTGGAGGAAGTGTAATATTGGAGTTCGTACAGGTAAGTATTTGTTTGCTGAACTAGAAAAATGTGTAGCTGTATATAATGAAGAATATAATGATATTAGGTGGAAAAGCGTTTATACAGCGTTATAGTGATTGCAATGGTAAAGAAGAACCTTTAATATTAGCAGTATGCACTCCACTTATGTCGAGAGTACATAGGCATATATTACAATCAAAAGAACTAGTTTTTATAGATGCATCCTCCTCTTTTGAAGACTTTAATAATCCTATGTTTGTGGTTTCTACATCCTCAGCAGCTGGAGGTTTACCTTTAGGCATAGTAGTGACTTCAGCAGAAAGTGCTACAGCTATTCATCAAGGAATGACTAAGTTAAGTCAAATGTTTCCAGAAGATGCTTTTTATGGCAGTGGAAGTCCTAAAAAAATTATAATAGACGATTCTATGGCTGAAAGGGATGGATTGAGAAAAACTTGGCACACAGCAGATATACTATTGTGCACATTTCATTTTCTTCAAAATATATGGAGATGGCTACTAAATGTTAAGCATGGAATTGACTGTGATGAAAGACAAATTATAATGAATTTAGTTAGAAAGTTAGTGTACGCAAAAACTGAAGCCGAATTAATTACAGAATACAGCCACTTTGAAAATCATCCATTCGTTAAGAATTATAAAAACTTTAACTCATACATTGCCAATTATTGGGTTCGCAGAAAAGAATGGGCTTTGTGTTTTAGAGATGCAGTATACATGAGAGGAATTAATACAAATAACTATGCTGAATCTGGCATTCGAATTTTAAAAGATATTGTTTTTAAAAGAGTTTAAGGCATATAATTTAATACAACTATTTAATTTTATAACTATTACTTTTGATATGTACTATAAATGAAGATTGTTAGCCATAGCATACAATAGAATGGATAGATATATAGCTTTGAGATATAAAGGCTTAGGTGCATTGGAAGTACCTGGTAACAACATTAAGGAGTCCACTACAATAAATATATATTTAGTTAAAAGTACTCATTATAAAGATAGAGTTTATGAAATTAATACAACAGTTTGGACTTGCACATGTAGTATAAGTTTAACTGGATATCCATCAGGAGAGCCATGTAAACATCAACATGCAGTTGCCAACAAATTCAATTTAGTTGCTCCGAACTTAATACCATATTTTAATGGTGATGGCAGATTTTTATATGCTTTAGTAGCACTTGGAGTAGAACAAGTTGGGGATAAATCTTTTTATATGGGAATGAATGAAGAATTCCATAGACAGAGTGAGGACAATATCACTCATAATGATGAGGATGACAATACTACTATTGTTGATGATAATTCTGCTGATGAAAATTTAAGTTTCGCTTTAAATTTTATTGATGAAGGGGAAGCATTGCAAGAAGATGTAGGTAGTTTATGTAGGAAATTTATTGAAGATGTACAGTCTAGAATGCAGGATTTCGATATTCAATATTTAACAGGTTTGAAGAAGTTTTTTTCAACTTATATGGGTATTATTAATAAAGTAGAGCCTATAAATTCTGCAACTCCAAGACTGGCATCATTATTACATACTTATTTTTCTTCTAATAATTCTTCAAAAGTAGCTGGTACTCGCCAAATTGCTGTTCAACCCACTGCTGTTTCAAGAAGGCGTTCAGGTATTTCAAGAGGCAGTAAACTTGCTCCAAGTGGGAGACCACCAAAACGCAAACTTGAAGATGCTGATGTAAATATTCAGAAAAAGCGAGGAAGGACATGGCAGAGGACATTAACGTCGTAATTCAAACTGTTTACAATATTTAGCACTGGTATTATTATTTATTACTTACTTATACTTAACCAGTTTAGTTATATTGTAGCATATGGTTTGATATTTCAATTTATGATACTGTCATATTTACTCTTTTATCATAATATATTTTTTCTTACTAAGCTAATTTAAAGAAATTGTTTTTGGTATTTGTATATTTATTGGTTTGTTGTATATTGTTATTTCTTCCTCCATTATGTAAGCTAGCTAGCTAGCTATGTTTAGTTTCAAATATTGCAATTTATGTTTTCATTATAATACTAATACTTATTGATTTCAAGTTCTGCCTGTTTTCATAGGTAAATAAATTTTTCACTGATTATTTCCTGTTCTAATTATTTATTTTATTAATATATTAATCAGCCACGTTAAATTGTTATATTGCTGAGGTTATGCCCTAAGATATTATAGTTTTTACTGTCCAGTAGCGTTATCATTTACTTGTTTAAGGTAATGAACACTTCTTCCTGGCATAATAAAATTGCAATAAAATAACCTTTATTGTGTACCATTCTTTAATGAATAATAGTTGGCTGTAATGTTGATTTTTTTGATTTTTTTTACAGTATCAGGCATTAGCAGTTACATGGAGGAATAGTTTTTACTTGGTCCAATTTTTTTTCTCTAATGACCCTAAGTTACCCTTTAATTCTTCTAACAGTCTGTGATAACACAATATTTCAACAATAATGGTATTTCAAATTGAAGCAGATGTGGTCTTGATGCCAGCATATTCACCATACTTTAACATCACTGAGCAGACACATTTTACGATAGCAAGCAGGCATATAAGCTTTCTATCTTTCCTAGTAGTAGGCATAGATAAATATTGCTTTTTTTTCTGCCTAAAATTCTTTCTCCAATGCTCCCAAACTTGCCCTATAATTCTTTCAAAATGTGCCTATATTTCTCATTTATTGCTTGGCCAAAATTCATGTGATACATTGTGAATTACAAAAAAGAAAGTTTTTAGCGACTGTTATATTGTAGCATAACTGAAGCTGAAACATAGTCTTCCAGTGCTCTTTCCTGAGCACTGGAAGACTGATCCAGCTGCTGCTTGTATAATTACATCATGCATTAATAGATTTTCACACATTCCACATTAAGTAATCTGCTAATTCTAAAAAAAAGTTGCCTATATTTCTAGCATATTTCTCATTGCTTCCATGTGCCTATATTTCCCAAAAAAATTCCAGCAATATTTATCTATGCCTACCTAGTAGGCTTCCGTCTTACCTAATGTACTTTGACCTTGGACTTTCACCACAAAACCTAAGTCGAGGAAGTGTACGTCAGATAAAAAATCGCCTCCCGCGGCCAAGTGGATGCGTCTGCCTAACTTCTCTAGAAAAGATAGGGTAGAGGGCCCTATAGCGCCTGAGGTCTCTTATGGCGACAGGCTGTATAATAAACTGAGGTGCCAGATGTGCATACTTGGCAGACTTCCTGGATGCAACACCTACCTCCAGCCTCCAAGGTGGCCCGACTTTCATATGAGGAAGCAAAAGTATCAGGACATGTTGCATCCCAGACCAGAGGATGACCTGAACTCCAAGGTACTAGGGTCATGCCATCTGGTCTTTGGCCATCTGAGCATGAAAGGCCAGGGGGTTCGAGCCTAGAAGGGATCCCAGCTGTGGAAAGCGAACGCTTTATGATATCATTAAGGGATGCGTGTCGAGAATGCCTTCCCTCGCTTTTCCGGCAACACAGTCCATGAAGGCCGAGTGAGGAGACCTCAGCACCGCAGAACTGGCAATGATGGGGGGCACAGATGGCAGTGCCGAGTCTCAGGCCGACAGCTATTGTCTAAACGGAGGCCAACGGAGGAGACAGGGAGAGCCTGCAACCAAGCCCCTGCATATTATTTATTTTATATTTTTAATACACTCCCAATTTAGATATGCGATCGAATGGTTTAATATTGGTACACATAAAATTCTGCGGCATATTATAAACAGAATAAAAATGAATCCCTATTTTGATGCACTGGCCTTCTGAATGGTAAATCTTCCATTGAGAGACCAACTCATTGATTATGAAGTATCTTGGACAGAGTGGTTTGTTTGTACGATAAGGTGTTTGGTATTCGTTTTGTTTTGTTTGTTTGTTTTTATAGTAATGCATTAAACTATCCGACTGATTCACATACATTACAGTGATAAAGTGGCTAACAGCACCAAACAGCATTTTTCTAATCTTACGATGATGGATCTTTTAAGCCTAGTACATACATAAAATTGTTGTACATTGTCATGAATAAGAAGACCTCACATGCCATGAATTGCTAACAATAGACATAATCACTCACTGCACAATTTGTGACACTCTCTCCTGTGAACTACTGTAGTCTGTCAAGCTTGTAGCAAACTGTTTTGACTACTTATTACATAATGATTATTATTTTTATTAACAATAAAGCATAGGGAGCCCAAGCCATTGACAGAGTTAATTATCGTTATAAATACCATTGCATTCAATTGTATCATCATCAAACTCTTTATCCCAATTATTAGTCTTGTGTATTATAACCAGACTATCCTTTCCCTCTTTTTCATCCCACTTGGGCCATTTCAATATGCAACATCAATATACCTAACACAACAACAATAATAAAGCCAGATGTAATGAGGATTTGTACTTTGCAGCACTGAAAGGATATGTAATTTCATTTATCCGATGTGTAATTAGTTGTGGATTGTACTTACAAATTTATATTACAAGTAAACTACTGACCAACGTACTGTAAACATTGATTGAATGCTTTTGTTGGCAAAATTGCAAGTTATAATATACTTGCTTAGTTTGGATGATATTCAATTTAGAAAGCTTGGTAATTGGAGCTTTATTCAAAATAGATGAACAGAAAGTTAGCTGTAGTAGGTAGGCCCAGCCTATTATGTGAGCATTTATAATAAAAGTACATTTTGTGCATTCTTCAGTCTTAGAATTACTCCATACACTGTAATTAATATCTGCAGCAATTTGATTTTATTATCATAAATACCATTGTATTGTTGTTGTTGTTTTTCTTTTTTCTTTTATTTTGTACCCAATGATTCATACAGCTTTACTGTGTACATATATATCGGCTATTAAAAATGAATGATAACGTTTGAAAATAATAAATTATTTTACATAAAAACTAGAATGATTCTTTCAAAAAAGCTCGGCATAGACAGTTCAGAAGTGAATGGAAAAGTACGTAGTGGAATCTGTGAATTTCTGTAATCACTGATGACTTCAGGCAAGACAACTTCAGAGTGGACTGCACTACATAACATAAAACATAAAACGTCGGTAAAATATAATACATAGCTAACAGTTAGATGTATAATATTTATTGCACCCAGAACATTTTTGCTTGAATATTTCTGCAATATCCCAATATTAAGCAATTGCCATTAAATGCTTTACTACATTACTTTACATATGTACATAGTGTGTGAAGTCAATGAATTTTAAATCTAACCAGTTATAAATAAACACATTACTATTAGTTGCATGAATGGAATATTTACTTGTATGCTATATTTTCACGAGCCAATGGTGAGTGCAATACAGCTAGCGAGTGAAATGCCAGGCAGTATTTCATGACCAAGGAGTGAAATAAAATGTTTGAAGAACGTAACAACAAGAGTATACTGCATAAATCTGTAAAATCCTATGTGATCAGGTATTGTAGACATATTATTATATTTAGAGATAATCGCTGACCAAAAAACACAAAAAAGTTAAAAAACCAAATGTTTCAGCTACGGACTGTAGCCTTCATCAGTGGTAATGATTCAAAAATAAAATAAATAGTTACTATGACAGGTGAAAGGGTGGTACATGTTAAAGCACTTGGTTGGTAATCATGAGTCCTGAGGGTTAGCCTTCTTTTCCATTCATTGACTTCATTTATACTGCCTTTCTTTTCCAAGCACGCTTCCCACTTGAAACATTGCAATAGCCTACGGACAAGTTTATAAAACATATCCATATTGAAATATCAGAAAAGCTACACACAATAGCTATGGGAGAATATCATGATCCGTATCAAGCATTTAACATACATACACACACACACACACACACACACATTATATTACTTATAGCACGAGTCTGAGAGTGTGATAAGTGATTTATTGCTGCTTTGATATTTTTTCTCAACTGGTTACAATACAATTTTCTTTGAATTTACTCGCTACGCGCATGCTACTTCGAGAGTTCAATAACAAGCATACAACTCGCATGATGTGGAAATATTTAAGAAAAAAGTAAGGCTGCAATATATATATACAATTCCGTAATGTGATGTTTCACCATAAATCATGTCCAATGCTGTTTGTGGCTGGAGGAGTGAGGGAGGGAAGGGGATGGAAGGTAATGATTAGGGTGCATATATCGACAACGGCTGAAGCAACAGCTTTAAAATTCAGAGAGCTCATTGTACTGATGAAGACGAATGTGTAAGTGCACAAAATTTGTTTTGATAGGGCCCGCGTCGTGCCCAATTTTCCTGTAGACGGTCACATTTAATGAGTTGTCACGCATTCAGCTGCTGCGGTCACTTAGCAGGATTTCATACAAGTTTTTTTTTATCATTTGGTGCATGTTTGTGTGTGTGTTTGTGTATGTGTTTTTGTGTGTGTGGGGGGGGGGGGGACCTCCCTCTCCCCCATGTATGAAACGAAATCACACATAACATACACTCACTAGCAGAATTTCTTTTTTACCAGCAGAATTAAGTAAAGCGACAGTAAAAATTTCTCCTACCTACACAACTTCTCCCATCCAGTACAAAATGTCTAAGCTGTAAAAATGTCCACGGGCATGTAAGGAGGCACAAACTTTTTCATGGTGTTTGTTTCAAACTCCATTATGTCTATTCGACTTGTACAAGCGAGATGCATAAATTAGTAATAGAATAATTTTGGTGTTCGGGAAAGGGGCATATCGAGGGTGGCTAGCATAGCTATTCAAACACAAGATAGGGTTTCCCAGCTGTAAGTTTCTAATTGAAGCTCGCCATGAACATCCAATTGAACCCTTCTATGGTCCCACCATGGTGCCATGGGACAATTGACGACATTACTGGACAACACTCATGTAACACAGAAAAATAAGCTCCAACTTGATAATCAGCTGCATTGTACGCGGAAGTTGATTGATAGAACAGAACTTGACACAGCTAATTAAGACTGTTCCGGACAGCACCCATAAGCAGCACGTATAGGCCACAGCATCAAAGTAATCCTATCTGGGCTCTGTCATCTATCACTGAAGACAGAGAGATCTATGCTCAAGAGTGGTGGATGATGTGATTGAGGAATGTATTATGGAAAAAGAAACCAACAACAAACATACTAGCAAAAATATTTGTAACGATGTGCCAACCAATTCTAAATAATGCCCCCAAGGTGCACGTGGATATGTAAAGCATGTGCAACTGACAGTCCAATTATGTAGAACTAGAATACCATATGTGCAAAGCTAATTTGGATAATAAATATACACTTTGTCGTTGAGTACAAAAACTCTAAAAAAAAAAAAAACACAAAAAATAACACTAAACAACTACAACAACAACAACAAAAAAAACACGCTAGGAGGCATAGCTGAGATCAGCTAAATATGTACATATGTGGATCCGAGTAGCCTTGCTGAAGCATACTGTGCTATTCAAAAGAATTGTCAGCTCATTCTTTTACACTCCTATATTAATTTAATAACACGTAAAAGTACCATCTTATCTCTATGTGTTATTTCTGGCTTAAACAAACAAACCATAATCACACTTTCGAAAACAAATATCTACACACTCAAAATGAAGCACACCACTGAACCACACCTACACACTACGTGCAAATGTGTGGCAGTATGTTAGCAAGTGGCAAGTAGAGCTCAATCAAGATAAACTTCAAGAATGTACACATGTAGTGAGGATTTTTCGTGACAAATGTGGAGAACATACATAGCAAGACATGATCAAAACTATTCAACCCTTTCATTCCGGGATTAGCATTGACGATTAAAAAAAAAAATTGTTACAGTGAGCTAGAACCTCAAAATTCAGATTATAGGTGCCCAAGGCATTACAGAAGCTTCGAAAATAGTTTTCACCAAAAAAAATTTTTTTAAAAGTGCTTTTCGAGTTACCTGAAATCAACGACCTCACGGTAAAAATTAAGTTCGGAACGAAAGGGTTGCAAGGTATTTAGCAATATATCCTGACACAACTAAACATATGTATGTACTATTGGCAATACTGCTGGATAGACAGCAATTATATAGTGCAACTACTGGTTCTTGATGTACACCTCATGCCAATCTATAAATGAGCAAGATCAACATGAGGAGACCAATATGGTTGCCCATAAACTTACTTCAATGTGCTGTTCTTGCTCATCTGCCAGATGGACCACAGCAATCCTAGTACACAAATAAAATAAAGTACCAATGAAAAAAGTTAGTGATCATGGCATTACCTGAATAATTTATGTACAAAATTCAAGAATGGACAAAATTTACATTAAAAAAAAAACTATACTACATATGTATGTATACTGCATATTAGGCCTCATGGAAAAAAATTAGACTGAGGGAGAATGCATCTTTAATGCTTTACAACCAAGGTATTCATACAGAGGGATAGTGTCATCATGTTAGGCAATTTAGCCGATATACTGGTAGCCGATATTTTCAGGTAGATACGGACAATCAATATGATGTGAATTAATCAAACCATGACATAAAATAATTATTGTTGAGGACCGAAACTTGAGGAATACGGGGCAGTCATCAGACAATACGCCCGGAAGTTGCCATGGTTAAACAATTTCATGTACTATGAGGGGGGGTGGGTGGGATCCCACCCAAGCCAACGTTACCCCCTCCCCCCAAACTGAAGTGCTCTCTAATAGAATTAGTAAAAGTGTCCTCCTCCAAAGCCCAAGATCTCCCCTCCCTAAAAATCTTTTTGAACGAATCCTGTATGAATCCCTTTCTAAGTAACACAAATACGTGTAGTTCAATAGGAACTGTTTGAATTCTTGAAATGATAAAACATGTGGTAATATTCCGCAGTACACAGGGATCAAGTTTGTGGTGGGTTATTGCACCCCCTTGAGCAAATTTTTTACGGTTATTGCGTCTCCGTAAGGCACACAACAAAAAGTTTAATATCGGACACCATAGAATATCACTTGTTGTTTGGCACATTAGCACTCACATGTCACGTCACTTGTAATGGTCAAAAAGTGTTGGTTAAGTAGCGGCATAACACACTTTTTGAACTGCGTGGCAAAAACATTGTTTCTAAGGACGACGCACGTGGTACAAGATAGATACGGAATAGAAAAGCCTGTCAGGTAACTCACTCGTTTCCGGTTATAACCAAAAAACACAGCGCATAAGCCCACACTTTTCTATTGCGTATTTTATAATCATACTGGCACTCGTGCATATGGTCCAAATAATTTGTGATATTCTGCAGTTACCCAATGATTATATTGAACTAGCTAATGGTAATAGATTATTGTACTCTAGTTATAGCCCAGCAGTAGTACCTTGGAAGAATTAGTTCACTGTCTTCAGCAGTCATTCCTCCTTTTCAACTGTGAATCAGCACCATCTACTTCATCATTGGCATTGGCCTCTGCAATGAAGCTATTACCACTCTAGAAGTGCCACGCTGCATTAATATATAATATATTCCCTCATAGCACTATAACAAAACAATAAGAACAGCAGAGAAATATATCCATTGCCTGGGAGAGAACTATTGGTGAGGAGAGAACTATTGGTGAGGAGAGAACTATTGGTGAATAACATTTGTAATTTATGGTTGCTTCAGAGTTGGGGTTGATTATGATTACAATCGTAATCGATAAGTTATTGCATAATCGTAATCATAATCAAAATCATGTGGCAAATTGTGGGTGTAATCATCGCAATCAAACCCATTACTGGTAATATTAGCAGTAAAGTAAAACACAGCAAGTGTTAGCTGTAATTAGAATAAACAGAGTTATAGCAGCTGAACTTAAGGCCACTAATATACGTAGCCTGCAACCACCTCCATTCTCCAGTATCTACACTGGGAAAATATTTAGACCAGAAAGATGACGTCTATCAAAAGAACTGTTTGAAAAAACTTTTTTTTTGTTGTAACAATCCCTATTTTTCTGACAAATAATCATAATTATATATAATCATAATCAACGTTTCACAATCATACTGTAATCATAATAATCATGTTACCATAGCCAACCCCCAAGTGTGGTTGTTACAAAGGTAAAATTATATTTCATTTAATTACGCCAGTGTTAATCTTTCTGGTCTAAATATAGGGGGAAACCCTGATCTGAAACATGCACTGGCCTTACAGTTACTGACTGTGCTCCTTTTAACGACGCACCATACTCGTATGAAAGTCACCACATGAAAAATGTGATTATTGCCATTATTTATGCGACATAACCTAATCCAAAATGGCATGGGCGTGGTTTTGCTGCCTCTTGCTAGTTTTTAGCACTTTGCTAGCTCTTTTTTTGCTAGCTTGTAGCACTTGTTTGGAGGGAGCGACATGAATGTGCTGAACCACACACAGTGCAGGGTTTCATCCAGGAGGGGGGGAGGGAAGGGGGGTATCCCCCCCACTTATTTTACCTACTCAGAATTAAATTGTTTACAGCACAGCATCAAAATTACCTTGGTCAAGTGCTGGCCCTTCTATAGCTATAGCCATTAGTTTTGATAGTGAAGAAAATTGAAGCCTATTTTGAAAACGATTCTGATTTCTACTGTCGCTATGATTTGGATAGCAAAAAGTATTACCAGTACTTAAAATTATTACTTACTCCACTTTAATTTCGACCCCCCCCCAAGACAAAAAATTTCTGGATGAAACCCTGCAGTGTACTGCAAATCCTCCAAGAAAACTCTCCTACCATGGCAGATTCATAGTGTCTGCTCCAAAATTGGAATAATGGATAATGAACCCCGCCCGCAGGCGCTAGCTTATTAAGGTTGTAACTTACAATAATGTTTGTATGAATACAACAGTAGGCAGAAAAGTGATTCACACATTCGTCTATCCCGAGGTCTATCCCCACAAGTTTATTTGAGCACTACTATACACGTATACATTTTCAAGACTGATCTTCATAAAATCGGTAAAGGGTAGATTGAATTACATATTTCTTAATAGGGTAAAAGGTTTCTGACGTTATCACGTGAGAAAGCGCACTTGCTAATAATACTGTGTACGTAAGGAATTTAGCGGTTCATTTGATCTAAAAACTACATTCACATTCAAAATGTGCCAATTGGTACCGTAACCACGAAATGCTGCAAGTAAGTGAGGTGGGGAAAGGAGAAGTCATTGTTTTATAGGTGTAGCTAAACTAGTGGCAGGCATTGGACGGCATAAATATTAATTTATAGGGAAGGGGTGGGGGTAGGGCTAGGTATAAGAAATACAGTATTTCTGCCAGCAGCTAGCAGCTGTGTTTAATTGATATAGCAGACAAGAATTTTAATGTTGATATTATGAAACCCATTGTGTAGGAGTTATTTATAGACCCTTTACCTAACTTTTTGAGACCCAAGGTGAACTATAGTCTGGTGTTGCCGACCCTTA
>WLWD01001175.1_pt1 | contig 28640 bp, 16 predicted proteins | sample 6712731 | NCBI WGS metagenome assembly WLWD01 (sample SAMN12718690, study PRJNA576275) | sponge metagenome | isolation source: marine sponge | host: Mycale hentscheli | place: New Zealand: South Island, Marlborough, Capsize Point | collected 2014-11-01
CATTCCGCGAGCCTTCAGATTCACCATTCTAGCTGTTCATAGAAACAGTACTATCCAGTCTTATCGTTTCTGATCAGTGGTCATTTGCACGCTGATTACGCTCGCCTGAGTAGTCTGCTAGGTCTGCCAAGTTGCTCGAGCACTCATAGCCAAGGTGATCCAACCTCCTGGTTCCATCCCCGATCCAACTTTTTCCTCTCTGGTCCAGACCAGCCAAAACATTTCTGCTGCTGATTTTCTATAAATACATTATAAATAATTAGAGTTATAATATTAGTTTCTAGGGTAACAGGCATCACCTCCAATCTTTTAAAGAGTAAACGGCCACTGTCTGTTGTGTTGCCAAAATTTTTAGAGTGGATTGCAAGTAACACCACTCTAGTCAGTGAAAAAAACAGGGATTCCTCACTATCCGGGTATGCAAATGTATTACCCCCTCTTTTTATTCATTTATTTATTTTTAATCTATGTACATACATTAGTCTTGGTAGCACACAACAGATCTGCTTTTGACTTCCCCGTTTTGTTTGCGGTAGTTGAACGGCGTAGTGAGTTGGCAACTCTCAACTTTCCGAATAATGTCCACTTCTGTGACATGCTACCAGTATTGTGGAAGGTAAAAATATATTATTGCAGCCTCTAATTAATAATTTTATTTAGATGAAGAAGGACGGGGAAGAGGTGCTGCAGGGAACATCACTTGGCATGGAAAAACTCCACCAGAAAATTATTGGAGTTGACATTGAAAGTATAAGCTATAATAAGATGATGATGATTATTATTATTATTATTATTATTATCATTATTATTATTATCATTATTATTACTATTCTACTACCATTATTACTACTACCTACTACTACTATTACTACAACAACTATTAATAATAATATTATTATTATTATTATTGTACCACTACTGTTATTGTTATTGCTATTACTGTTGTTATTACCTTACTCTTCCCGATGTACTGGCACTTGAGAGAGTTTTGCTGCATCCATCACTGAGTGGCTGTTTGAAGGAAATCTCCATTCTGACTTCTCAGATGCAACTGAAGAAGTTGTTTTCCCAAAAGACTCTGTTTATCAAAGCAGCAGCACTCACCAGGTCCTTAGGAAAACCCAGTGTCACACCAACACAAGCCAAGAAGCTGGTTACTGAGGGCTTCGACTACCAGAGCCTATCGCTTCTCCACCAAACCAGCCTTACTAAGGACGACTTTGACGAGGGCCTGAAGAAGAGGGGAGCCAGGAGCAAACCGCTCGGCGAGAAGCTGTTCAAGGCGCTCAGTTCCCGTTAGAAGTCAGCTGTTCGCCACCTTCTCCATTCGTTGTTCCCGCGTTTTATTTAATCTTTCCAAACCGGCTCTTCTCAGAGCCAACTCAATAACGAAAGATTTCGTTGACAACAAAATGCACGTATTCCTTAACCGCCAGAAAGGGCGGGGCTGTTATGGAATAAAGTATGCGTACCAATACTGTACTTTTAGCTTTTGCAAGCTATTTCTTGCCAAAACTACAGAATGACGTATCAGAGCCGTTGTCGCAGTGAATACTGTCCCCCCTTGAATTATGTCCCCCCGGACAAAATACACTAGTGAATTATGTCCGGCCGGACAGTTCTCACTAGTGAATTTTGTCCCCCCTGGTGAATAATGTCCCCCCCTCTCTCTCCACCTTCATAAATCACACTTCGAGCAAATCAACTGCGGCTGGTGACGCTGGACTGTACCAATCTTCTTTAAGTTCAACCCTGCCTTTACTCAGGCTCGTTTTCCAATTATTGAGGGAGCTCCCGGGTGCCACATCCAAGTCTATTAGTTATTGGCGATGAACTGGGTGTGCCAGGCACTATTTTCAAGTCTATTTGCTTATTGGTGGATCAACTGGTAACTTCATTGTCTAGCTAGTTAAGCTCACTCCTTCATCATTTGTTCATATTAAAATGTAGTTATGAAGTAGAATAGAATTTCACCACTACTAACTCAATAGCCATACACATTATACAATTTACAAATTTTACAATATCTTGAATCTTACTGTACAGTATTAAATTTATATTGTTTAATCTGTCGTAAATAGCTAAGTCCTTTACCAGCCAGACATAGCAATACATGGTCAACTCTGGACAATTATGATATTTTAAATTCAAATTCACATTCCCAAATGAGTGTCCTATTTTTTATCAGTTTACCCAGGGGCAAAAGCTGTGTGAAGATTTTACCAGATATGGGAGTTGTCAGTAGCTGTCCACTGCAAAACTTAGCCTCACTAATGATTGAATTGAGTTTATAATAGTTAAACATGTAGCTAAACTTAATTGGTAGAAGAAACTTAAACTATCAGTTGATGATTTAAAAACTAACCAAAAGAAATAGAAACAAACTTGATAACAACTCTAACTAGAACTACTAAATGCCACTCAAAATAACTTAAAAGTAATAATTGAACATTGCTAATTTTCAATAACTAATAAAAACTTACTATGTGGAAAAATAGCATATGAAGCAACACTTCTTATAATTTGGTAATACATAAATAACTGCCCTAGCTGGCTGGTTGGCCCTATCAAGTATGCTCTACATCAAATTGTTAAAAATAAATAAATAATAAAAAAAAAAGTTGTTGAATAGATAGTCAACTGGTATAGCAAAATACAAAGATTGCTACAATATCATTTTTTGTAAGGATGATTATAGTTTTTGATTTACAGAGTTTTAGGCTAAATGTTTAAGCAGACACACTGATAGACAGGACACACTATACCATTTACAGTCCTGCCACAGCCATAGTAAAAACTGCCCACTAAAGTGAATAGCTATCTTGGCGGAGGGGGACTGAAGGGGTACAAAATTCACTAGCTAGTGCCTGGTTAGCCATTTAGCTACAGTTGTGCCACAGCCAGACCTTGAGAACAGCCTAGCTAGCTACTAAAGTGAATAGCTATTGGGGAGTGGATTCATTATTCACTGAAGGGGGACAAAAGTCACTAGTGATTTCTGGAGGGGGTGGGGACAGTTTAGAGGGGGGACAAAATTCACTACTACAACTGTCATTCTTATAAATTAGCTGGATATATTTATTTTTATTTGTTCAGTCATTTTCAAAATGTTTGAAGTAAAAAATTTTAATCTTCAATCAACCCATCGTATAACCCTTACCAACTTTGCCATTCGCTCGGTGAATCTGGATGGAATGGAGAATTATGATAACATATACGATTTTCTGTACTCTGGTATATACCCAGATTATTTCAGCAAAAACCAAAAGCGAGTATTGAGGAGGAAAGCGAAGAATTTTAAGGTCTGTGATAGCAAACACATTTTGGTAAAGAAAAAATCTAGCTAGCTAGCTAGATCAAAGTTGTATGACGATAGCAACTTAGTTTTATCAACTTGGTTTAAAATAGTTTCATTTCAAACTCTGTAATTATACACATAGGAAATGAATTACAAACTTGTTAGGCTTCTTTGTAATGTGGACTTGACAAATCGTTGACCCTTTACCATTAATTGTAAACTACACCAAATGAGTGCCAGCCCCTTAAAATAAGTGACCAAGGTGTGTCTTTAACATAAGTTAAGCTCTGTATATTATGATTTTTTGTTTGCATGAAACATTTCTGCTCTGTAAGAGACCAAAAAAAAAAGAGCTGGCTCGAATGTATTATTTTATACACAATCCGTGTGTTGCATATTGACATCTGCATGTGCAGTACGGTTATAATCAGAATTTGCTCTTCACCCCTCCCCCACCCCCACCTCCCCTCCCTACCCTACAAGGTTAAAGATGGTCTTCTGTATTTCTCGAAAAGTGGTGAGTGGAAGCAAGTTCCAAGAAGTGGGAAAGACAAGAAAAGAATACTGGAGTCTTGCCATGGATCGGAGGAGGGTTAGTGTTTAAGTAATTGTAAATTGGTATTGACCATAAGTTCATTGAGCTTTTCGTAATTTTTTTTTGCTGAATTTTGTACCAAAACATGATAATAAAGAAGCTATACACAGTATGATATCTTGAAGTTTAAAAACACTTCAGAAAAGATTCAAATGTATTATCAGACAAATACATATACTGTTTTCAAGTCTCTGTTAAATCATAATGAATATTATTCACTGGTTAGGTGGACATCTTGGGAGGGATAAAACATCAAAAAAAATCAGGGAGCGTTTTTATTGGAAGACTATGTGGAGTGATATTCAAGAATATATACACCAATGTGAGGCTTGCCAACGTGCAAATGATACAAAATTCCAAAAGGCAACAGAACCCCTCCATCCTATACCCATAAAACCAGAAGTATGGAATCAGGTAGCTCTTCTTGAGTTCCGATTTTATCTTAGTGCTTATATAATTACATGAACATCACTTTTTCAGATTGGTATAGACATTGTTGGTCCTCTTCCAGTAACCTCCAAAGGCAACAAGTACATAATAACTTTAGTGGATTATTTTTCCAAATGGCCTGAAGCGGAACCATTGGCAGACAAGAGTGCAAAATCAGTTGCTTCATTTCTGTTCAAAATGTTTTGCAGGTATTTGCTTTGATATTTGCATTTTAGCTGATAATTACTTAATCATTGATTTAGTAAATTTTGGGTTATATAGGAGTGTGCTTATTATATTGTATAGATTTGGATGTGCTAAAGTAGTAATTTCAGACCAGGGCAGAGAGTTTGTTAATCGAGTCAATGAATATTTGTTTTCAATTACAAAAACAGAGCACAGAATTACATCTGCTTACCATCCGCAAGCTAACGGAATGGTTGAAAGATTTAATCAAACTTTGCAAAGATCTTTAGTAAAAGTTGTCAATAGCAATCAGTCTAATTGGGATGAGAAACTGGATGGAATTCTATTTGCATATAGAACCTAACAGCATCAATCAAGCAAGTTTACTCCTTTTGAGCTAATGTATTGCCGGTGAGTAATTCACTATTCATCATTTAATTTTTTATGAAATTTTGTGAATTTTTCATTCAATAAATTTATAGCAAGGCAATAATTCCTATTGAAATGGAAGCTGTTGAAAATGAAATAAGCCAGAGTGATGATGATTTTACAGACAACAAGATGGAGTTATATGTAGAACAAATGAATACCTTCAGAGATTCCATTTATGCAGATGCCAATGATAGCATTAAAAAATCCCAGCAGAAGCAAAAGAAAGATTACGATAACAAAAGAAGAAAGATGAAGGTAAGTGTACATAAGTATGATAAGTAATCAGGGTTTCATACAGACTATGGGAACCCTGGTATTCTCCCCCCTTCCCTTCCACTCCTAAATTTAGTTTCTCCTCCCCTAAAATTTTTTAATGACTAAAATTTTCCCAACTAAATTTTTTCCCGATTAAATTTTGTTTATGAAACAAAATATGATCAGTGCAAAATATAAAAAATTGTAGAAAGCCTTGCTCTACAGTTAGTCTGCTTACAACTGCCCAACACTTCTTCAAAATTAACACTTTCCAGTTCTGCTCTTTCAATTGCAGTACAAAATAGCCAATCTGATTTTTCATCCAACAAAATAAACTGCTGCATATTCATGACTTCACCATTTTTATTAGGCATAACCAGATACTGTTCTAACCAGTAGTGTCATCATTATTTGGATGAGTTTGAAAGGGTTTCACAAAAATTTTCTGGGTAAGCTTCTGACATACATACTTCATAAAAATGTCATTTGCTGGTTGTTATTTTTTTATGCTACAAAATTTCCACCCCCTCCCCCCCAATCACTAGCTAAAAATGCTGTATGACTCCCCTGTAGCTATTTATCTATTGTAAAATTTCTTTCTATAGTTAATAGTTTCATATTAATTTAAACGGTTAATTAAATATACACAGAGTCTGGACCCTGGAACTATGGTATTATTAAGAAACAGCGCAAGAGATTCTAGAAAAGGTGATAAGCTTGTACAGCGCTGGCTTGGGCCATACATGATTGTGGAAGACATTGGGAAAGGTCGATATTTGCTCAAAAATACTGCATCAGGCAAAACTCTCAAAAATGCTTTCAATAGATGCAGGTGGGTGTATTCCAAAATACAGAAGTTATGATTATCTATACTGTATTACTTGCAAATGACCTCATTTAGCTATATTATTTCTGTGTGATTTAATATAGCAATGGTTTTTGTTAGCATATGGTACATATCAAAGTTATTACAAATGTTTGTAATTTTATTTTACAGATTGAAAGAATTTTTCCAAACTCCTAATTTTCAACCTTTCAAATTAAAAGCGAATGATGTTTTTCAATATGGTAGTGACGATGAAAGTTGCCACAGTGATCATGGCATGATCGCTTCTTTACCACATACTGAAGAAAGACCAAAAAATTCAACGTTTACGCCTCAGCCTCTTTCACCGGACATATCTCCGTCCAGCTCACAACTTGAACAATCAGTTTGTCCACCAGAATCAGATGAATCAATCGCTCCTAGGTCACCACAAAGACCTCCACTACCTGCTGTGCATACAAAAAAGTGCCCATCTTCAATTCAGGAAAAAGTGACATCATGTATTGGTACAGATCAGCAGTTGATAAATTATGTTAAAGTATTTCAGCAGATTAGCACAGACAGTCTTGTGTCAAGAATGTCACCACTCATTCCTATTCTGGAAAAAATTAAGGATGGAAAAGTAAGTAAACTTAATATCAGCTGATCGCACTAAAATAAACAATATAGTTTGTAAACTTGCTATCCTATTTTCACAAACTGGCTACAGGCAATAATCACACTTTGATTTGTTAATAAGTTAACATCCCATAATATCCTTGTAATGTTTGGGTAGCTACTCTCCAATATTTTAATGATATTGTTAATAGAGGAACTCTAGTTGTAATTCCTAGCATACACTTTAGCAACTGTATAACCAACTTGTATTTCTTCAGCCTTCTTTGTATTCATTCTTTTTTTTTTTATAGGCATCAAAGAGTTGCTAGGCCTATTATTAATAACATAACGATGAGAGAGAACAGCAACTACACAGCTCATAATTAACATAGTGCAGATTGCGATAAGCCACAATTTTGCATATAACAGAAGCATTTTGATTAGTTATAAATAGATGACCAACAATAAATTTCAAAATATTGGGTGTTATCAGTGCACCTTTCCTGTGGTACTGTAACATCGTCTGAACAATGTGGTATATTATAAAAGCTTGAGAGTGTATTGTAACACTCAATCATAATATACAACAATATTTAACGTAAATATCATGAAATATTAGGCCTAATTTAAAATTTTTCTAATTTTTCATTTGTTATAAATTCAGATGCAAGAATCCCAATGCCTGAGTTATGATGACTTCTTAAGAACTTCATGCAAGAAGCTGCGTATGTTAAACAATAAATTATTGTGACTATCTTTAATGTGTTATAATTTATAGAGTTACTGAAAAACAGAAGCAATTCAATTAAGTGTATGAAGCTGTCACAGTATGAGAAGGTGATTGAGTTTTTAGTCTCCAAAATGTGTTGCAATAACAAGTCAAGCACGGTAATGAAGACAACCAGTGTTTTTTAACATAAATTTTAGTACTTGAATGTCATTCAGATATTTTCATACACGATGGACATCTTGCTGCCTGAAGTTTTACAGCTTATCATTATGGACGAGTTCAATGTTAGCAGAAATGAGGTATCTCCAGTATTGTTGTAGTTGAATGAATTTGCCACATGAAGACACATGTAATTTCAGCTTTTTTATTCATTTTTTCCTCATTAGGCTAGACATATCATGTACACTTTTGTGAACAAGCGTGAGTGTGTATCTTCACAGAGTGAGATTACAATATCAGGTTAGCTTGGTGTCTTCTAGATATGTCTGTATGCATGGTGACATTTTTTGTAGCATCTATTTTGAGTCCAGAAAGCTGGAAATTGTATGACGAACTTAGAAAGAAATTTAATAGTGTGTTAACTCTTAATTTCCTAAAAATCTGTTAAAACAATTTTATTTTCATTGCAGCAAGGAATAATGAAGTTCTTGATGGCAAATCAAATGAATACTGTAATGAATCACCCAAAATTCATTTTCAAGGTATCTACTAAGCAACCTCTATGTAGTTGATATAGCCAGGGAGCATAATAATAAAGTGAATTATATAATGTATGGGGAATAATACAGAGGCTGTTTTGATTCTAGGTTCTTGCAACACACCTGCTTCCATTAGAACCTTCCTTGATGATCAAAACACTATGAAGGTGAGCTATTTTGCAATGAACACTTACAATCGGAAATAGTCTCATACAATATCTTAGTTAGAAGTTGCAAACAACACTGTAGTGTACACTTTCAGTGTAAGGTAAGGTGTCTCATAGGCTATGTAAAATTATTGAAATTAAAATACAAAACAGCTTGGTTGTGTGGAGTACATATTCTATTAGCCATTATACTCAATACTTCATGGCCCACATAATTATCATACAGCCATTCAGCAGTGATAGGGAGTTTAATTGTGAACCTCTTTCCAAGAAGAGAAAATTATCTTCGAGTCCCAAGGTAATACATTTATTTATTGGTATTCACTAAAAGCATTCCTATTATGTAATTGGTAAAAGGAATCTGAAATATGTCAAGGGTTTCTGGACTGTAGTGTGACCAGTCCTAGTGGTTTTTTGCCAGGCATCAGTCAGGGGTCTGTAGATACGTTTCAGTCAAAGAAAGCTAGAGGTAAGCTAAACATATTTTTGTATGCGTGTATGCAATACTTCACTTGGTATGAAAATGATGTTATTCTGAATTTGCAATTTAGATATTGTTGATCTCACAAAACTGAATACTGATGTAGATGACCATGATATCTATTGGATGAAAGACTTTATGTTGTATAAAGAAGATCAAAAGGCATTACTGAATGGCCATTGGCTGACAGACAGTATTATTACAGCCGGACAAATTTTGTTACAGAAACAAAATCAAAGTATTGGTGGATTACAACCTACAATTTTATCTGAAAATTTTCAGTTTTCAATTCAAAAAGGAGAGTTTGTTCAAATAATCAATGTGAATAATTCACATTGGCTTACTGTTTCCAACATTGGTTGCCCCAAGGGAACTGTCAACATATATGATAGCGTTTCAAGTAATAGTCTATCTGCTCACACAGTCAAAGTAATTGCAGGAATTTTATTCGTGACTGATCTAAAAAAGATAACTGTGAACTATATTGACGTTCAAACACAGTCCAATTGCAGTGACTGTGATGTATTTTCACTGGCATTTGTGACATCTCTTTGTCATGGTGAGGACCCCTCCAAAATTTCATACGTTACATATAAGCTTCGTGATCACCTCTATAATTGCTTGGAAAAACATACAATGTCACCATTTCCACGTCGCAATCGTCAACGAACAGTCCAAAATGGGCTTCAAGAATGCTTCAACATCTATTGTGAATGTAGGCTTCCAGAGTATGGCAAGATGATTAAATGTGAACGTTGCGATGAGTGGTTTCACAAGAAATGTATTGTTGCTCCTAGTACAGTATGGAAGAAAGGCAATTCAGTGCAATGGTTTTGCAAAAACTGCTGTTAGATATTAACTACAACTCACTTTCATATATTTGATATTATATCTTTATTGTGTCATAATTTCTTGATTTCTATAGTGAATTGCTAAATAATTATTTGCTTTGAGTAGTAATTCAAAGGAGAAATTAGGGACATAGCTAATAGTACTTTATCCTAAAACTATGAAAGTTGTACTTTCAAACTTAATACCTTCAAGAGAAATGAAGTGGGAGAGAGGGGGGCGGGCGTCCTTCAAGAGGGGGGACTGCTGTATTAAATTATTGTATACGATCAAACTAATGTTTCCACCTTGGCAAACGTCCATTAGCAGTGGATAACTCTAAGTAGCTATAGTATGAAATTTTACATTGATATCAGTATAATTAAAAGTTGGACCAATAGTATAGCTATGTTGATATATGTATGTATATTATATATCAACATATATGAGGGTTGTGTCCCCATGTAGCTAGCAACTTATTTACTTGTGTTGCATTAGTTAACTTAAACGACAATTAAGAGATTATTAGTTAGGCCTTTCTCTGATTTTAGGTTTTGTGTGACATTTGATAAGCTGACTTATAGCTACCTAATCTTTATCAGTGGACCCACAGGGCAAAAGCTGTGTGAAGAGTTGTCAGTAGCTGTCTACTGCAAAAGTTAGCCTCACTAAAGATACCTCGAGTTAGTTAAGTTGTAAATAGCTAGTGTAAATTTAGTAGATTCTGAAACTATTAGCTAGTTAGTGATTTAAAAAACTAACTAAAACCAATATAAACAATCTTGATAACACTAGCTAACTAAAACTAATACATGACACTCCAAAATATCTTTAAACTAATTGATTAACGTTTGCTAACTAGCTAATCAAACTAACTAATTTGGAAAAATACCATATCAAGCAACACTCTACTTCTTAACATTTATTTGGTAGCTATAGCTACATAAAAAATGCCCAAATTGGATGGCTGGCCCTGTCCACTATGCTCTGCATCAAATCATTGAAAATAAATAAATAAAAAATTGTTGAAATCACAATAGCTAACTAGTAGGTATAGAAAATACAATGCTGCTATGTATCAGTTTGTAAGGGGTGAATATAGTTACGTATAATTGAAAAAAATTTCAAGTCAAGTTTAACACTCTACTAAAATTATTCCCACTAGACCAAGTTCTCTGTGTTACCCAGGATGTCACCTAGCCACTGATTCTACACTTTAATGAAAAGAAGAAGTCTTCACTTACAGTGTATTTGGCTAAATGTGCAAGTAGACAAGCTGAGAGACCTGACACTCTCACTCACCTTAAGCCATTTACAATCCTGCCATGGCGCAAGTAGACAAGCTGAGAGACCTGACACTCTCACTCACCTTAAGCCATTTACAATCCTGCCATGGCCAGACGGTAAGAACTGCCCACTAAAGTGAATAGCTATTTGGGGGAGGGGGGGACATTATTCACCGTAGGGTATACTAAATTCACTCGTGTCCTCGTAACCCATTTACAGTCGTGCCACAGCCAGGCAGTGAGAACAGCCTATACTAAAGTGAATAGTTACAATGGGGGAGGGGGGACATTATTCACTGGAGGGAGACAAAATTCACTAGTGAATTTTGTCCCGGGAGACATTATTCACTAGTGAACACTGTCCGGGGGGACATTATTCACTAGTGAATACTGTCCGGGGGACAGTTTATAGGGGGGACAAAATTCACTACGACACCGTTCTAAATTTGGAATAGAGTTACACAAGACTACATACAACAAATAAAGTTACAGAGAGAGATTACGTAATAAAGGTACACAACGGAAGTATAGCGTCTAAGTGAATGACGTATCAGAGCCGTTCTAAATTTGGAATAGAGTTACACAAGAACTACAACAAATAAAGTTACAGAGAGAGATTACGTTACGGGCGCTGTAGCCTTGAACTGCAAACTGTAGCTCGCTCTGTAGGGTGTGAAATTGGAGGGCTCATTTCTTCCGTGTTTCTTGCCGTAGGAGTCCAATTCAGGTAAACTTGCTTCTGGAAGGGTTCACTTCACAGTCCACTGCATGGAGTAGGCAGTAAGGAATAGAAAGTATATAAACTTGGGCCATAGCAACATAATTGATTTAGCTAACGAGTTTGCGTGGGCGGATACGTAGGCGGTGTGCCAGCACCCTTTTCCATTCTCTAAACAGGCAGTTTTACTATTGCAAACATTATTGGGATGATGAAGAAACGCATGTTAAATGACTGTAGTGAGGGTCTATACAGTAGTTTAAAAAAAATCCACTCTTTAAGTTGGAAGCACTGTATGTAGGGGACAAGAAGAAAGTTTCTAAATAATTAGGTGAATCATCTTCAGAGAGTTTACTATTAGAGGTTCCACTGTAAAAAACGTACCTATATAAATGAGTATACTTACATGTGTATTGTAAGTAAATACATACATATACATATATGGGTACATTCATACATCATATGAGTTGCTGAGTCATGTGATTCCCCACTAGTATAATATATTCATAATTAATGAATCCAATAACTGAAAATATTCTTTTATGGTTTGTGTGTGGCTGAAGTAGTGGTCCATTCTTCTAGTTATAATGGCTGCCAGTATCTGTGAGTTTGACTTCATTAGTGAACCTAGTGATAAACTGAAGTGCCTCGTTTGCCTGGGGGTTGCTGAGGATCCCAAACAACATGACAAATGTGGCAAAGTATTCTGCAGTGAGTGTATAGAGAAAGTCAAAGGCAAACCTTGTCCAGCTTGTAAGACCCAGAAACCAAACTACTTCACAGACACAAGAGGTATCTATAGTGTTTGTGTTTTAACTTGTCTTCATATTTATATTTGTTAAATTCCAGCTGCTCAAGAGATTCGAGATATTCCTGTCAAGTGTAAAAATTCTAAGAATGGCTGCTCATGGAAGGGAACCGTGGCAACATTGGTGGATCATGTGACCTCATGTGAGTGTGAGGTTGTGTCGTGCAAGTACAGCTATGTAGGCTGTGCTGCTAAGAAGATGAAGAAGGATATCAAGAAACACGAGGAAGAAGATGACAAGCACCACCTCCATCTTGCTCTACAAAGTGTGGCAATACCTACACTGTCTCACGGAGAAAGCATAGTCTTCAAAATTACAGACTATAGCCTCAAGAGACGTAACAATGAGGTATTTACTTGTGATCCTTTTTACACCCACACCAATGGCTATAAGATGTGTGTGAAGGTGTTCCTCAATGGCACTGAATCAGGTGCAGGCACACATGTGTCTGTAGCAACATGTCTACTACAGGGACCATTTGACAAACATTTAAAATGGCCATTTACATGGACAGTCAAAATAGAAATCCTTGACCAAATTCGGGAAACCAGCAATATGTTCTATGATTATAAGTTTAACGTTGACCAGAGTGATGGGCAATGTTGTTGTGAACAATTTGCTTCACACAAATATATTTCGCAAGATTCAAAGCTATTGAATAATGATACTATGTACTTCAGAGTTAGGATAAAAAAAGATTATCTGCCATGGCTGGAATGTGGTAAACAGATCAACAGGAAGTTAGCTAACAAATGTTATCAATATGCTAATAAGGAACCTTTAGTTTTCAAAGTTCCAGACTACCAAATGTTGAAGGAATCAAACAAAACTTATAAATATTCATTTCGGTCAGCTCCTAGTAGTTATAATATGCGTATAATCGTATTTTGTAATGGCTATGACAATGGAAAAGGCTCACATGTGTCTGTGGGTTTTGAATTATGTGCAGGACTCTATGACAAAATGCTGCCCTGGCCTTTCCAAGGAACAGTCAAGATTGAATTACTCAATCAATTAGCAAACGATAATCACCACAGCATTATACTGAAGCCAACAATAGCAGATAATATGAATAATACTGGAGAATTCTATTATAAGGCACAATACATAAGGCAAGATCAACTTCATGGTCATGGTGACCAGCAGTTTTTAATGGACAACACTCTGTATTTCAGATTTAGCGTGTCAACTGCTTCCATGCCTAAACCTTGGCTAGTCTGTACAGATTCTTAAAAATTTGTATCACATTCAGTGATGTGGAAGGCACTAGACCATTCTAGAACCTATAACAATATAGTGGAACGTTTACACTGCACCACAACATTCACCACAAACTGCACAAGTTCACTAACATGTCACAGCACACACCACAGAACTTTCATTACTAATCCATAATATTAATTCAGAGTTTATTTGAGTAGTAATTTTTGTGCATTATCTGTCATTTATTTGGTATTTGTAGATCGATTTTAATAGATTTTTAAGTTCCTAGTTCTTCAAGACTATTGAATTATTTCAATTATAATTAACTTTATGATAGAAAATTGAATGTAGTCTTAATTAGACAATTTTGTCCTTCTGCAACTGGCTTATGAGCCCATGTGGCAATCCATAATCATCACAAACCAGCCATATATTGTGTTGTATATCCTGCTACACAAGCACAAGGTTTGCAATATATTAGTGGAACACTTGTGGGAATCCCCACTGTACAGAAGGGGAAGACAGCAGCAGGCGTGACTGAAGATTCCATTAACACTTACTCACACCCCTTATCCATTTAGGACTTCTAGGATATTCTTTTGTCGAACATGTGTTTGTGACTGAGCATGAGCAGTTATGTATTTTCTTTCTATGTTTCACTGGTGGGTGGCAGGCCTATAAATTTTGAGGGTCAGCCTCCCCCAAGTCAGTCAGTCTTTGGTGCTCATATTATTCTTACCTGTATTAAGGGTGAAGAAGGAGCTTGGGAGTGAGAACAGGATAGTTTAGATTACAGCTACCAGAATAGACTCACTCTGGTGGCAGCGTTACCTGGATCTGGGACGACACCTGGCATCTAACCCTTTTACCTGGCGGGAGTTACGGACAATTCCTAAGAAATTCCCCCACAACACTTCCTGCACGCATGTATCTATGTCGCCATGTATTCTTGAGGGACAGCATAAAGGTAAATAAAAGCGCCGCCTTACAGAACCGTGTTAGCACAATTATTGAACCGAATGGAGAATAGCAGAGAACTGTATGCATTCTTTCTACATAAAGACTGTAATAAGGTCCAGCCTTACATCATAGATCATTGGCAATACTGTGGCTTGGCTGGATTGTAGAAAATAGGTGCATCCTATGACATGTGCAAACAAAGTAACTGATGTCTTCAAATAGAACATAGTTTTCACAATCTGAGCTTTCTCCGATGGCCCTGTGGAATTCTTACCAGAGGAGAATACATTTTTCCTTATCAACACTTAACCTTGACAAATAGGATTAAGTGGTCTCTCCTCTGTTACCAAGTTTCTAAAGTGTGAGCATTTTTATGCTGTAACAGTGTCATAGCAAGTAGAAGGGTTTAGGGGGCTGGTGGCCCCTCAATAATTATGAAGCACAACCTATATGGTTATCCTCATTATTATTTGTGATGACTTCGCATTACATGGGTCTAAGAGCTGCCATAATTATCATCTATGAGTTGCTAGAGATCTGTTAGCTATATCTAGTTGTCCATTGATGTAGGATTGGAGGCAGGGCCACTTAATCTTGAATTTCCTTTGTATACACTAATCCTTCAGGGCATCCTCATGGCATCCGCAACTGTGCTGCTGGCCTTCATATCTCTAATCGCCACAGCCCAACAATGCCTGCTTGCCAAACAAATGCAGGTGTACAAATACTCGAACTTATTCTTAGACAAGGGAAATAGACCCACTATATATTGACATTTGGAGATTTTCTAGGTCATGTTTCCGACAAACATTTCATTTTTTAACAATGTATCTCAGATGCGGATCCAGCGCCAATAACAGTATGTTAATGATTTGGACATTTATTTATCAATTGAGAGCTTAAATTAGCATGTGGTTGTCCCGTAAACATATTTCCCTATTGGTACCCTTGTTCATCATAATTCTTCAATAAACTTAGCTTGTAGGGGGTGGGGGGCTGGCCCCCTCGGCTCCACCCCTAGATCCTGCCCTGGACACTATAGGTGGAGAAAAAGTAATAGATATAAGACCTGTATTGGTGTCTTCATTGACAACCACAACCTCAGTCCCAATGGTTACCACTGAAATGCTTGCAACAGGAAATGTAATAGGAGACCTTGAATCTAATATAAGGTCATGGAATGACCATTATCATATAGCACTCACAAGATGCCAAGATGGGTGGGACCATGCATACTTCTGCACCACAAACTAACAGACTCTTGGTAGCAATGTTCTGAACTGTGCCATTCATTCACTTGCAATCGAACCAGGTAGTGTAGGAGACCTGTCTGACTGGCCTATCTCTCCTCTTGTCAGTACAATGGCTCATTAGATTGAAGGACTAATGGGGCAAAATAAGCCAAATCGCAATCTTATAGTCAATTTCTCCCCCTTTGCTAATTAAGAGTAATGAATCTAGGGGTTTACCTGGCAATCTCCAATATGCTTCTATTTCTACCGATTCTGTCTCACTTGTTCATTATCAAATGTAGTTACCAAAAGTATGATATAATATTTTTTCCAAGCATTCAGCTTACTCAATCCTTCAATGACCCTAGATTTCCTGAGATTCTTGCCTGCTCCTTATCTTCTTTGGCTTTCTTACGTCTTTTTTGCTTTTCCTGTCAAAAGCGTTCCTCTCTAGCTTCTTTGTCTTCTACCCAATGCTGCCTTCTCCAACTGTATGGCAGTACTCTGCACTTCTACTTGATGTAGTTAATTATCCCGATGACCTTTTATAAATGGAAACTGTGGGGTCCTGGTCTCCAGCAAGTTGATAGCCGGTCGGGTCGTCAGCTCTGTGGATATCCAGCACCCGGTAGATGCTGCCACCAGGTACTCTCTACTCGCTGGGAGATGGTTAGGCTCAGGGATAACTGGTGAATAGCTAGCCCTTACCCGCTTAGCTACCCTGGAGCCCACTCAAGTGTCTCAGGTGTTAAACTAAGAATTGAATTTGAGAGAACTGAACAATATGCGTACAAATAACAGTATTTACGTGAAGTCCACTGTTAGTGCGCAGGCTCAACTCAACGAAAATACAACAGCTAACTACTGTGACATAGAACTCAATTAATAAACAACTTTCTTGTTCACTTCTTTCTTCTGGTCTTTGGGGGAAGACCCAGCCCCACAGAAACAATTTTGATCACCAAATTCAAAGACTGACTCTGCCCTACTATACCCTGGAGTTAATTAGGGGAGAAATTTGAAATAATTAGCATAAAATAATCCAATAAATCACCTAAACCTTATAGTATCATCCAGAAGTATAGGAGATAACAATAATAAGCATGCATCTTACCACATATTTAATATTACGTAATATTGGTAATGGACCCATCACAACTATATTATAAATATACAGCAGCTGATTAGCAACTTTTCATTACAAAGACAGCAGGGAATAAAAAGTAGGTACAAATCCCTGGCAGTAGTGTGCTAATACAAATAAAGTGATTGATAGTCTTTGGATGTACAAAATTCTAGAACTGGTAGATATGAGCATCCAAAATTGATAGTAAGCAATTACACCCCAAAACTCGAATGATTTGCAGCCCAAGAGACACTTTGGAGTTTACAGTGAACCTACGTTAATTTAGGAGAGATAAAACGGAATCTATGCAACTGTTTGCCCCAACCAAGAGTTAGAAAATAGTATTACATTATCCATAATGTTGAACTAAAATCTTCAGGTGTAATAAAACTGTTTGCATTAGCCACTGGAACGTAGCAAGCACTTTTTCAAGCCAAAATGTTTTAGCACTTTCCATAATGACTAAGGCTCAGGGTGCATAGGAACCTGGCGAAACCTTTTGCAAAAGTCCAGCTTCGACAAAATTCTGCATTCTAACTTTGCAAGAATCTCTTCAGAGGTTGGCATTGAAGGCTCAAGTATGCATGGTCACTGTGTTTTCTTTATGAAAATCCACTACACTGTTTTATGTTATATCAAAATTGGGATAGATGGGCGGAGTCACTGTGAAGTTAAAGGCTTTATTGTCATCTGGACTAACAGATTATCCCATTTCTGATTCCAAGGTTTTTTTTATTAAATGAAGTGGCCCCTGTGGCCTCTCTGTTCCTACGCCAGTGGGCATAACTTATCTAAAACAATTGCAACATTTACTGCAAGCTTTTCAAAACATCGACTGCTTGAGGCTGGACTAGCTGGACTTTTTGGCTTGAGTAGTGCCAGCCCCAAAATGTTTTTGTAATTATGTGCCAGTTCAAAATGACTGCATTCTACAAGGGTTCAGGTAAGACAACTAACACATGGGTAGACCTGCCATGATTAATCAAACACATAAAATTGAAATCAAGCATTTCTTTTCCCCATTATATTACTCATTCTTTCATGTATGGTGAACAGAAGCAACAAATATTGTGGGCATGTCTATAATAGATTGAGTCAAGTATGCAATTGCTTATAATACCACCATTCCTTCACTAACACGTGTGTTACATACATACATACATACATACATACACACATACATACATAGCCACCATTCTAGTCATGTTATTAATAGTGCTCTAGAATAACTTAGTCCCATCTGTCCATGACAGTAAAAGGATAACTGTCATTACCAAAGCTCTTTACTTATATCTATTTATAAGGTTTCAATACAATAACTACTGATACAGACAACTGGTGAGGTTGGGTATGGTTAGCAGTGTACAGTCAGTTAAAAATGGCTACCAACTTCTGTGAGTTTAACTTCATTAGTGAACCTAGTGATAAACTGAAGTGCCTCATCTGCCTGGAGGTTGCTAAGGATCCCAAACAACATGACAAATGTGGCAAAGTATTCTGCAGTGAGTGTATAGAGAAAGTCAAAGACAAACCTTGTCCAGTTTGTAAGACCCAGAAACCAAACTACTTCACAGACACTAGAGGTATCTAATAGCTATTGTGTTTTAACTTGTCTTCATATTTATATTTGTTAAACTCCAGCTGCTCAGGAGATTGGAGATATTCCTGTCAAGTGTAAAAATTCTAAGAATGGCTGCCCATGGAAGGGAACCGTGATAACGCTATTTGATCATGTGACCTCATGTGAGTGTGAAATTGTGTCTTGCAAGTACAGCTATGTGGGCTGTGATGTTAAGAAGATGAAGAAGGATATCAAGAAACACGAGGAAGAAGATGACAAGCACCACCTCCATCTTGCTCTACAAAGTGTGGCAATACCTACACTGTCTCATGGAGAAAGCATAGTCTTCAAAATTACAGACTATAGTCTCAAGAAACGTAACAATGAGGTATTTACTTGTGATCCTTTTTACACCCATACCAATGGCTATAAGATGTGTTTGAAGGTGTTCCTCAATGGCACTGAATCAGGTGCAGGAACACATGTGTCTGTAGCAACATGTCTACTACAGGGACCATTTGATAAGTATTTAAAGTGGCCATTTACATGGACTATTATGGTTGAAGCTCTAAACCAATTTCATGATACCGGCAATATGTTCCATGACTTTAAGCATAATGTTGACCAGAGCGGTGGGCAATGTTTTGAAGAGCAATTTCTTTCACACAAGTGCATTTCCCAATATCCAACAATTTTGAATAATGATACTATGTACTTCAGAGTTAAGATAACAAACCAAGATTATCTGCCTTGGCTGGAGTGTGGTAAACAGATCAACAGGAAGTTAGCTAAAGACTGTTATCGATATGCTAATAAGGAGCCTTTAGTTTTGAAAGTTCAAAACTACCAAATGTTGAGGGAATCAAACAAAAAATATAAATATTCATTTTGGTCAGCTCCCAGTGGTTATAATATGCGTATAATAGTATTTTGTAATGGCTATGGCAATGGAAAAGGCTCACATGTGTCTGTGGCTTTTGAATTATGTGAAGGACCCTATGACAAAATGCTGCCCTGGCCTTTCCAAGGAACAGTCAAGATTATATTACTCAATCAATTAGCAAACGATTATCACCACAGCATTATACTGAAGCCAACAATAGCAGATTGTATGATTACTGGAGAATTCTATTATAATGCACAATACATAAGGCAAGATCGACTTCAAGGTCATGGTGACCAGCAGTTTTTAATGGACAACACTCTGTATTTCAGATTTAGCGTGTCAACTGCTTCCATGCCTAAACCTTGGCTAGTCTGTACAGATTCTTAAAAATGTGTAGACCATTCTAGAACCTATAACAATATAGTGGAATTTTTACATTGTACCACACCATTCACCACAAACTGCACAAGTTCATTAACATGTCATGGTACACACCACAGAACTTTCATTACTAATCCATAATTAATTGTAGTATTCAGAGTTTATTTGAGTAGTAATTTTTGTGCATTATCTGTCATTTATTTTGTATTTGTAGTTCATGTTTTGTTGATTTTAATAGATTTTTAAGTTTCTAGTTCTTCAAGACTATTGAATTATATTTCAATTATAATTAACTTTATGATAGAAAATTGAATGTAGTCTTAATTAGACAATTTTGTCCTTCTGCAACTGGCTTATGAGCCCATGTGGCAATCCATAATCATCACAAACCAGCCATATATTTTTCTGTATATCCTGCTAACAGGCCCGTAGCTAGAGGCTCGCATTGGGGGGGTTCGGATTTTAAGACGCAGTAAGCCACACCTACTTTTGTTTCCTCGTTAATTCTTCTACAATACTGAAAAACGAAAGATAAGTGCACTAAAGCTTATAATTGTTCTAGGTATTACTATAATTCATTAAACACTGTTGATTCGAGAGAAAAGCGGTATTATTCTCGTGTAACCAGGCTTCTAACCACTGCGGTGAGCTGTATATAAACACTGCAACATTAATTCGCTTCATTCGTACTACAAGTTATTCAGCGAAGCTGGCGGAGCTGACTCTCTAATGAGTTCGCGATATATATATATATATACTTGGCGAGCGAGCGTAGCGAGCGTGACACTTACAGGGGTAACACAATCGAAAATCGGGGATGTTTATTGGCGAGCGAGCGAAGCGAGCGAGACAGTATTAGGGGTGGATAATGCAAAATCGGGTATATATTATATGTATATAATACTTATAGCACGAGTCAGAGTACAATATGGGAAAATATTTTACAAGCACGCAAAATATTTTCACGAGCCAAAGGCGAGTGAAAATGTGGCGTGAGAGTAAAATATCATTCCCATATTGTACGACGAGTGTGATAAGTGATTTATTGCTTCTTTGAAATTTTTCTCAACCGGTTACAATACAATTTTCATTGATTTTACTCGCTACGCGCGCGCTACAAGGAGCGTACAATATAAACCGTACAATATGGGAGAATACAGAACGCTCGCGTGATGCGGAAATATTCAAGTAAAAATATCAAAGCTGCAATAAATATATATATATATATATATAATACTTATAGCACGAGTCAGAGTACAATATGGGAAAATATTTTACGAGCACGCAAAATATTTTCACGAGCCAAAGGCGAGTGAAAATGTGGCGTGAGAGTAAAATATCATTCCCATATTGTACCACGAGTGTGATAAGTGATTTATTGCTGCCTTGATATTTTTTCTCAACCGGTTACAATTCAATTTTCATTGATTTTACTACTGGTTAAAAGAAAAAGACAGTAAATATACAAAAAGTTCAGGCTACACCGTCCAGGGAGGGGGGTATGGTGGGGAGACGGTGGAGCCACAGCGATGCATTGCCCCGCCATAAAGCAATTGCCACGCGGCCAAACAGGTGACTGGTAGTTGGGGTGGAGTCAGAAGTGCCGCAGCGATTCTCAATGGCCCTGCTGATGATGGTGATGGTGCGGATGGTGTCCTCAGCCAACCCACCTAGTGTCTCAGCCACAAGAGGGACGAAGTCCGTCCCGGAAGAGCGGCAAGCTGAGAGGTTGGCTGCAAGCTTCCTCTGCACACCAACTTGGAGGGCATGGCCAGGTGTTTGGGCAGCCTGAGTGATGGTGAGCTCCTGTAGCGGGCTGATGACAAGCACATCAAAGGCGGTCGGACGACCAAGGCTCCAGCATGGAATGAAAATGTCGCCCGGGCGAGCCTGCGAGCCAGGCAGTAAGCCAGGGGTCTCCTTGGAAGGAGCAAGAGCAGCGGACTGGGCAGCAGCGTGGATGGCGTCACGGACAGCATTGTGACGGGCAATGCGATCCCTATTCCCCCCGCAGCCGACCTGGTGATCACCGTACGCATCAGCAGTAAGGTGGCATTCCGGGCAGGGGTATGACGAGCTGTGGAGGGGAACCCCAAGCCAGTAGCGCAGGCAACACCGGAACTCTCGGTCGTGGAGATGGAGGCCGAGGGTGGTGGAGGGGATGGTGTTCAGCCAGTCTCCGGCATGGGGGAGGCTGGAGGACAAGGCAAGGGCCCGCGAGCGGCAGGTGGGAGCCGAGTCAAGGAGCTGCTGGAAGCAGGCCTCGTCAACGACATGACTAAGGCATTTCTGCCGGAGAGGGACGTCAATGTCATCTAGGCACTTCCAATCTGGGCGGGCGGCTTCTGTGGCCAGGCGCGAAACAGTCGGGGTGATGTGTGGAGAGGGGGCTGGTGGGCTGGCGAGGATTTGTAGCACCAGAGACTTTGTAACTGAGGTGGAGGCGAGAAAGGCAGCTGGTGAATGGCGTAGCGCACTGCGAAGATTGAGGCCCCCGTGACTACACCGGAGAGACGCCTTCAACCAGGACCAGTGGGAGACTGGGCCACCTACAATGGTCTCCAAGGTGCAGCGGATGGCTCTATCAAACTCGGCAGCGGTGCGTTGGATGTGACTGGGAGGGCAGGCGCGAAGGATGAAGGAGACCTTGGGGAGGGCAAGGCAAGAGCGCAAAAGGGTGCACTCCACCTGACAGTCGCCAACGCTGTGAAGCGCTCCAAGGGATTCCTTCAGCTTCAATAGCCGGGCGCCAAAAACCTCCTCGCAGTAGTCGGGTGGACCGATGGGGCATCCCAGGAGAGAGAAACCTCTGCGGGTGGTGGGAATGTCTGTTGGGAGGACAGACCGAGCCTGGACAGCGTCCTCTGGGATGTAGAGGAGAGACTTGGAGCGGTTGAGATGGAGGCCCAGGGGGGGACCTTCACGCTCCACGATGTGCAGGGCAGCAGCAAGGTCCTCTGGGGAGCCCATCAGGGTGCCGTCGTCCAGGTACCACACGTTGAGGCGGAGACCTGAGACGTCAGCCTGCAGGCGCTCGAGCAGGGGCTGGAGGGTTAGAGCAAAACCCAATGGGCCGAGAGGGTCCCCCTGCTGCACACCACTGCAGCTATGGATGGTATCTTCCCCCAGATGGAGCAGGGGCTGACAGGAGTAGCAGGATTCCATCCAGGCCGCTAGGTGTGGGATGCGTTGCCTGATCTCAGCAAACATGGACTCCCTGCTAATGCAGTTGAAGGCGTTGGAGAAGTCCAGGAAGAGGCACCAGCACTGATCCGGGTCATTAGAGGAGGAGAGCAGATGTGAAGTGGAATGGATGATGGCCTCGCAGCCGCCTTTGACTCCAACACCCAGTTGAAGGGGGGTGAGTGAAGAGATAGCAGAACTGCGGGAGGTGGAGGCCAGACACTTGGAAGTGAGCCGGCGCAGGACTTCTCCTACGGCAATGGGGCGATGACCGCCGCTCTTCTTGGGCGAGGCAAGGAGGGTGGCCCCACAGAGGTGGGGGAGGACCGAAGGAGGGGCTCTGCCAGCAGCTAAAAGGTTGACGAGGCTAGTGAGGGTGGTGAGGGCCTGGGCAGCACAATCTGGGGAGGGGCATCGAATGGCCTCCTGAAGGTGACTAGGGCGCAGACCGGAGGGCCCAGGGGCAGAGGCGTTGGGGAAAGAGCGCACTCCCTTGAGGACTGCAGGCTCTGGAAGGATGGCAGGTGACGGAACTGGGTCAAGAGGCACAGAGGGAGGAGGTGCCTGGGGGTGTTTCTTCCGCATCTCCTGAAGGATTTCCGGAGACGGGGAGGCTAGTCCGTCAGATGTCAGGGCTTGGATGGCCTTGCTGTACCGGCCGTCCTGCGCAGCACGCCTGGCTCTCCTGGAGTTGCTGGTAGAGGTGGGGGCAGAAGAGCGTGATTGCCTCCTGGCGAGGGACCGGGCATCCTCGAGGGCCTCGGACCAAAGGGAGACCAAATCACCATCAGCCCAACGCTGAAGGCGAGACTTCACTCGCTTCATGATCTCACGCCAACGAAGCCGTTGGCCTGCAGCAGGGCTGGCAAGCACACACTTGGCTAGAATAAAGAGGCGGGACCACTCGGATGGCTCGTCCGGATTGCGTATAACAGACCTCAGACAGGAGCTGAGAGCGAGGGCCCAGCTGTCACGGGCGCCCTTTGGGACATGCTGCAGGGTGGGCACATGGGATTTGAGGATGGTTGGTAGGGCTGGTAGGGCTGACAATGGAGGGGAGGCAGGCTGGGAGGAGGGGGGAGGAGAAGGGGCAGGTGATGAGCTGGCAGAAGGGTTGGCAGCAGCTGGGTGAGGAGGGGCAGTCATTGTCAGGGATGAGGAGGGGCCTGATGGGGGAGAGCGGCCACGTGGCCGGGTGTTGTGGCAAAGTCCCAAATCGCCAGGCAAACATCGGGAGCATGGAGCACCACTACGGACACAGGCACATCTCAGGCACTTGGCTGTTCCATTACAGCGGCAGCAGCGAGTGCTCGAGGCGTTCACAATAGGCATCCACCTTACCAAACTCCAAATAGTGCGCAGCAACCCTTGAGAATGAGTTATCTCGTTAGTCTCGTTGGTCTCTCTACGAACCCCGACTTGCCTCACTGGCGTAGCCACTTACACCCGTGTAAAACAAAGACAAGCGACAAAGACAAACGAAACAAAGCAAAACAAAGCAAAACTTCTGAGTCAGACTAAAAAGAACTCTACGTAGTCGCGTACGTTTGTGCGTTTACGTGAGATTCATTTATTGCGTGTTTTATCATTGCGTGTTGTGCGTTTTATTTGTTTTTCTTTTCTCAGGTGTCCTGGAAGTCTCCTCAACAGGTGGGAGTGGATGTCAGGGAGGGAAGGACAGTCAAGAGAGAGAAGAGAGAGACAGTGCCGTAAGGAATCCAAATACGGCACGTACTCGGAGACAGAATCAGATTCAGGCCTAGCTTCAGCAAAAGGTGAGGACACCCGTTTGTTGGAGCTAAAGGAGGATTTGCCAGAGACTGCGTGTGCTACTGTTGTGTCTGAGGGTAGCAAAGAAATTATGAGTGACTTGAGTGACGCTGATGAGAGCGTAGGTGATAGCACTGTAGTGGGGCTGGACTCTAGTGTAGTGAGAGCTAAGCCCCAGGGAGATAGTGTGAGGCCCAGCCGCAGAAGCTCAGTGGTTAGGCGGGAGAGTGGGCGTGAGGGGGAAGATAGGAGGTCTGTCCCCAGGTCCACAAGAGCATCTGAGCGTTCCGTATCTCGTGCTAGTGTAGCACGGTCTACTAGGGAAAGTGGGATTAGCGATGGTGAGGATGATTTGTCTGATGAGGAGAGTGAGTGTGATATGAATGAGCATATTTCTAGTCGGGATGTTAAACGATTGATAAAAACTATGACTTTGTCCATGCACAATCAGTTTGCGTCAAAGTCTAATGAAAATGCGTCCCGGGAAATCCAGTCTCTTGTGTCTTACAGGGACTCGGACGAGATTCACCACTACATCATGGGGTTAGAGGCCGATTTGAAGGATCTTGAGGTGCCTGTGAAAAAATGGAAACGAATTTTATTGAGAAAGTTGATCCCAAAGGCAAGAAAGGCAGTAAGGGGTGTGGTGAGTGAGAGTGAGTGTTCGTATGAGCAATTAAAGAGAGCACTCGTAAAGAAGCTGGGTTTGAGTCGTTCCGCCGTTACAGACAAGTTGTTCGGGACGGGGGAGAGAGAATTAAGGGCAATGGACCATGTGTCGAGATTCCAAACACTAAGGGATAACATGGAAAGGCTAGCGTTGTCTTGCGACTCCGCCAAGGATGTTCCCTTGGCAGTTGTCGTTGGCCTTTTCCGCACAACCCTGTATCCCTCCGAAAAGTGTCTTCTAGAGTCTAGGTCCATAACATCCTATGAGGACCTGTATGACGTAGCAAAGATGCTTAAATCTGGTGCCCCCCAAAAGAGTGTTTATGGGAGGGGTAGACACAGAGAGGAGAGGAAGGGTAGCCCTAATGGATCTAGTGAGGGTTTCCGGTGTTTCAAATGCCAAGGTGTGGGACACAAGGCATCTGAGTGTAGACGGAGTGAGTGTTCCTCCTATGTGACATGTTACGTCTGCAATCAGCAAGGCCACAAGGCTTGGGACTGTCCAAGTAGGGCAGACAAACTGAGTAAGGGCGACGGGGGCAAGGTGGACGAGAAATCCAGTGCCTCAAAGAGGCATCAGACCAAAAGTCAGGCTGCGGCATCCTCCGAGAGCTCTCTCATAGAGTTTAAGGGGAAGTGCAACGGTCGCTGGTGCTTCTTTCTCCCTGACTCGGGGGCCGTGATGTCGATGGTTTCGACTGATCTAGTTGATCGAGCCCATATGACTGGTGAGTACAAGAGCTTAGTGATGGCTGATGGGTCTGTTATTAGGCGCCCTCTGGCGCGTGTGTCTTTTGATTTGAGAGGGAGACAGTTTGATCAGGTTGTTGCTGTGAGTGACCAGGGGAATAGGAAAAGTTTTGTGTTCCTTAGTGCTCCCCCTGAAAGTGACAGTGAAGCAGTAGTAGCTCTCGAGAAATTGTGTGACAGAGAAGCCCTCCGTCACTTGGTGTCGACAGGTAAGGAGGATGCTTCGCCTCCACCTGTACCAGTCTCCGCGGTGGTGACTCGGGCTGCCTCTACAAGGGTAGTCTCAGGAGCTGCCACTAAGGAGCAGGTTAAGACTAGTAAGGTGCCACCTTCTCCTTCTAAACTGGGGGTGATGGACGTCATTCCTGAACCCGCTGGGGAGGTTGGGGATGCTGTGGTACCTGAAGTGTCTGGTTGTCCCGAGAGAGGGGACGTTACTGATATATCTGAGTCTTCCACAGAGGTGGCTGAGTGTAATGTGCATGAGGAAGAAAGGGTGAGGTTGGATGAAGATGAGGAGTGTGATAGGAATGATAGGGGTGGAGGTAGTGTTGAGGAAGATGTGTTGGAGTGCTTAGGTAGTCCGAGTATGGCTGTGAGGGATGAGAAGGAAGTGCTTCGGAATGAGATTGTGGGTGATGAGACATTGAAAGGATGTCGGGATTTGGTGAGTAAACAGCTTAATGGGTATGTCTGGAGAGAAAACTTGTTGTTTCATGAGGTAATTGACAACGTTGGTGATAAGTGTAGTCGATTGGTCCTTCCCACCAATAGGAGAGCAGATGTTTTGACTTTAGCTCATGATAAGAATGGGCATGTCGGGGTCAAGGCCATGAGGAGTTTGATTAATAAGAGGTTTACATGGCCAGGTTTGGGGAGAGACATTGTTGCCAAAGTAAATCAGTGTGATACCTGCTTACGACACAACCGGGCAGGCAACAAGCAAGCTAAATTAGTCGAGAGGCAAGTGATATCTGTGCCTTTCGATTTCGTCGCCTTTGATTTAGTTGGACCTTTACCCAAGTCAAGAGGAGGGGTGAAGTATGTGCTGACGTATATTTGTTTAGCCTCAAGGTGGCCAGAAGCGGTGGCTTTAAGATCTGTCACTGCTGAGGCAGTAGCATCAGCCATGTGCAATATAATCTTTAGGACGGGTATTCCTGCGAAGATCCTGACCGACCGGGGTACGGTTTTTCTGAGCAAGGTTGTGGCTAAGTTGTGTGAAATTCTTGGCTGTGATCAGATCCAGTCCTCCCCGTACCGACCCCAAACCAACGGTGCCTTAGAGAGATTCCATGGCACGTTGAAGCCTATGTTGAGTAAGGCGATAGAGGAAGGAATCACCTGGGCAGACTTTCTGCCCATGGCACTCTTTGCCATTCGGCAAGTGCCAAATCGCTCTACGGGGGTTTCCCCCCATGAGCTCGGGTATGGCAGAGCCATGGTTGGCCCCCTAGACCTTGTGTACTCTGGGTGGGTGGATGATATATACAATGACATGGACGTGTGTGATTGGGTAGTTGCCTTGCAGGACAAGCTTATGCTCCTGCATGACATGGCGTGTGTTAATGAGTCGGATGCTGTGAGTAAAAGAACTGAGACGTTTAATCGTCACAAGTCAGACCGTGAATTCAGTGTAGGTGACCAAGTGCTGATGAGGATTCCCGGACTACATGTAGCTCTATCTGCGTCATGGGAAGGTCCATATACGGTTTGTGAGAAGGTGTCGCGAGTAACCTACAGGGTGAAAAAAGACAATAGTGAACACATCAGATTAGCACACATTAATAATCTGAAGAGATACAGTGTGGGTGAAAGTGCGAAGTACATGGCTGGGATTAGTATTATAGCAGAGGAGAATGAAGAGATGGAGAAGTGGGAGAATAAAAAGTTGTTAGGGGATGAGAAATGTGAAGACTATTGTGTGAAGGACATTGAGGAATTATTGGAGCAGAGTGAGAATTGTTTCAGCGAGACGCCAGGTCTATGTACGACAGGGGAGTGTAAGATTGTGTTGGAGGAGGGTGCAAAGGTCGTGAATATCCCCCCTAGAAATATTCCGGTGCAGTTGAGAGAGAGTGTTGAGAATGAAATCACCAAGTTGTTGGATGCAGGTATCATTGAACCTAGTGAGGAGGAGTGGAGTAGTCCCATTGTACCAATTAGGAAGAAGGATGGCTCCATTCGACTTTGTGTAGATTACCGTGAACTAAACAAGGTTACTCCTTTGAGGCGGTTTTGGCTGCCGTCCTTACGGGAGATTATGGACAAGGTTGGTCCGAGTGCTGTCTTGTCTAAACTTGACTTGACAGCAGGGTTTCACCAAATTAAGATGGAGAAGGGGTCTAGCAAATTCACGACTTTTAGCTGTCCCCTGGGAAAGTTTAAGTTTAGGCGTATGCCTTTTGGCCTGAAAAACGCGCCAGCTATTTTTCAGTGTGTTGTGGAGAAGGTATTGAAACCGGTAGAGGGAGTGTGTAAGAACTATATTGATGACGTGGTGGTTTACAGTAGGAGTTGGGAAGACCATGTAAGGGATTTGGGCGAGGTGTTGGGTGTGTTGTGTGAGGCTGGATTGAAGGTC
>WLWD01000990.1_pt1 | contig 28620 bp, 20 predicted proteins | sample 6712731 | NCBI WGS metagenome assembly WLWD01 (sample SAMN12718690, study PRJNA576275) | sponge metagenome | isolation source: marine sponge | host: Mycale hentscheli | place: New Zealand: South Island, Marlborough, Capsize Point | collected 2014-11-01
GAGTCTGGCGTCGCCGACCCTTTTCCTTCCCTATATTGGTGGGCGGGGAGGAAGGAAAGGGTCTGGTAGCTCTCGTATGTGACTTGTGCAAATGACATCACAGTAGTGATGTGCTTGATCACAAATGGAGAGCGAGCCTAAAACTATATACACTATTGTTAAACGATTAATTTTAACTTCAACACTCAAGCTACAAAGAAAACATCAAGTTTAAATTACGTGTATAAGGTAAAGGGGATGCATTGCCATAGTAACCACTCCCTGCAACAGTTTGAATTGAAAAAAAAAAGCAACAAAAATGAAGCACTAGGAGGTGCGAACCCTCAGCGTATGTCCACCAGAGATCAGCAGTAGAAGCGAACGTCTGTTAAAAATTATTTTAAACCTTTAGCATTTACACACAGACAGTTACTACTTATGGCGATACAAAGAAAGAAGCAAACAACAGAGCGAAAGGAACGCCTCTAGGTTAAAATAGATCAGCTTCGCGGTATATAACTTGACTCTAGAGCCACCTTACTACACGCGTGAAGCGCGACAATTGCAACTGCAGTAGTAGTACTACAAGCCAGCCGGCCACTCTCTAGCTGCAATTTTCAGCTCACGTGATTATAACGTGCGGTAAAGGGGCGTTACTGGTAGCGCACTAGCAGAACGATTGTACGAACGGCTAAAATCGACTAGCTTTTTCTTGAAAACTAAGTCGAAACAAAAAATTCTAGCACATTAAAGGGACTTACTTTGCAAATTTCTCTATCTCTACTTCGTTTCAGAGCCTGGAAGGCCGTCGTCTTCGAGATCCGTTGTTGAATGAGTGAATGAATGAATGAATGAATGACACACAGACAGGATGACTACTGTAACCCCTCCGGGCGCATGCGCGCTGAGGGTTAACAAGTAGCATTATTTACACGTTTTCTTTGTGATATTCTTTAGCTAAGTAAAAGCACAATACACAACTGAACATACCTACACAAGGCTTACCTTCGTAGTTACTATAGTGGACAAAGAATTTTCAAGCAAATAAATACTGACAGATTACGGGTAATGATCGCTAAACCAGAGGATTCCGTTTAGTGAAGTTTGGAACAGGGTCAAACAATGAGATAACACAAAAATATGAGAAGGTCAAAATGACATACGCACGTCCAAACATATTATTATAAACTAGTGGTGTGCTTGAGCACAAATGGCGAGCTAGCCTGATAGTCAGGTAACATAAAATGTTACTATTTTTAGCTTACTTCATGCAAACACTATAATAGCAATTATGACATTTGATTTCAGGAAACAAATACAAAATCACTCTTACCTGATTAATGGTAACTTTTGTATTATCTTGCATGATAATCTCAATCACCAGTAACTCTTGAACAAGCTCTCAGCTACGATAAAAAATAAACCAGTGTTATTATTTGTAATTTTAGCCAACAAATATAGAATTACTACTTACCTCATTCTTGAGTATTGATAACTTCTGTTGAAGTTACTTTGACCATCTGAATTACCTTGAATTCTTGACAACAAGCTCTCACCTACAAAAAAAAAAAGACAATCAATTTTAGCACACAAATACAAAAATTACTTTCTTACCTCATTTTCTTTAGCAGTGGTAACTTTTGTAATACCAAATTTGAGTCATTCTGACTATTTGAATTTACCAGTCACTGTTGACAACAAGCTCTTAGCTACAAAAAAGAAAGGCCAGAGTTATTTTTGCATATTTAGCTAACAAATACGGAATTACGTACTTACCTCAGCTTCCCCCGAGTAGTAGTAGGTTCCTTAGCATTAATACTATGGCATTCTGCCTACCAATGACTCTTGACAACCAACAAGCGGCACTCCGGATCCCCCCTAAAACGGCGAAGTTTTGAATTTAAATCTGGTAAAGGGTTTTCAATGCCATAGTAACAGGTCACAGCAACTTTTTGTTTCTTGAAAAGCAAGCGTTTTTGCAGGAATTTTCTCACACTTCTGCGCTTAAGTATAAAGTAAGGCTTGCTTAATGCTGTAGTTTCAGAATAAACTGGGGTCAAGCCTAAAAAGACGTGTTTTTTTGGAGAAAAAAGCTCCCCGCGCGCACGCATTTTAGGGGCATACGTACCATCTTTATACATATAACATATACCCGATTTTGCATTATCCACCCCTAATACTGTCTCGCTCGCTTCGCTCGCTCGCCAACTAGTGGTGTGCTTGAGCACAAATGGCGAGCGAGCCTGATAGTTAGGTAACATAAAAATAAGTATTGTTACTATGTTTTAGCTTAGTTTATGCAAACACTATAATAGCAGTTATGACCTTTTGTTTCAGCAAACAATTACAAAATCACTCTCTTACCTGATTAATGGTAACATTTATAGTATCAAACATCAGCCATTCTGATAATCTCAATTACCAGTAACTCTTGAACAATTTCTCAGCTATGATAAAAAAATAAACCAATGTTATTATTTGTAATTTAGCCAACAAATATGGAATTACTACTTACCTCAATTTCCTGAGTATTGATAATTTCTGTAGTATCAAATATAAGTTAATTTACTATCTGAATTACCGTGAATTCTTGCCAACAAGCTCTCAGCTACAAATACACAAGACCATCAATTTTAGCACAAATACAAAATTACTTTTTTCTTACCTCATTTTCTTGAGCAGTGGTAACTTTTGTAGTACCAAATTTGAGCCAATCTGACTATTTGAATTTACCAGTCACTGTTGACAAGCTCTTAGCTACAAAAAAGAAAGGCCAGAGTTAATTTTGCATGGGGAAGTTTTGAAATTAAGTCTGGAAAGGGTCTTCAATGCTATAGTAACCTGTTTAATCAACTTTTTGTTTCTTGAAAAGCAAGCGTTTTCGCAGGAATTTTCTCACACTTTGGAGCTTAAGTATAAAGTAAGGCTAGCTTAATGCTGTAGTTCAGAATAAACTGTGGTCAAGCCTAAAAAGCCGTGTTTTTTGGGAGAAAAAAGTTCCCCGCGCATGCGTTTAAGGGGGATACGTATTATCCATACATACATATATACATACTAGTGGTGAGCTTGAGCACAAATGGAGAGCGAGCCTGATAGTTAGGTAACATAAAATGTTACTATTTTTAGCTTACTTCATGCAAACACTATAATAGCAGTTATGACATTTGATTTCAGCAAACAAATACAAAATCACTCTCTTACCTGATTAATGGCAACTTTTGTAGTATCAAACATCAACCATTCTGATAATCTCAATCACCATTAACTCTTGTACAAGCTCTCAGCTACGATAAAAAAATAAACCCGTGTTATTATTTATAATTTTAGCCAACAATTAATATGGAATTACTACTTACCTCATTCTTGAATATTGATAACTTCTGTAGTATCAAATTGAAGTTACTTTGACCTTGAATTCTTGACAACAAGCTCTCACCTACAAAAAAAAAAAAGACAATCAATTTTAGCACACAAATACAAAAATTACTTTCTTACCTCATTTTCTTTAGCAGTGGTAACTTTTGTAGTTCCAAATTTGAGTCATTCTGACTATTTGAATTTACCAGTCACTGTTGGCAACAAGCTCTTAGCTACAAAAAAGAAAGGTCACAGTTATTTTTGCATATTTAGCAAACAAATATGGAATTACATACTTACCTCAGCTTCCCTCGAGTAGTAGTAGGTTCCTTAGCATTAATACTACAGCATTCTGACTACCAATGACTATTGACAACCAACAAGCGGCACTCCATATCCCCCCTAAAACGGCAATTAGGTCTGGAAATGGGTCGTCAATGCCATAGTAACCAGTCTAATCAACTTTTGTTTCTTGAAAAGCAAGCGTTTTCGCAGCAATTTTCTCACACTTCTGTGCTTAAGTATAAAGTAAGGCTTGCTTAATGCTGTAGTAGTTTCAGAATAAACTGGGGTCAAGCCTAAAAGACGTGTTTTTTGGAGAAAAAAGTTGCCCGCGCGCGCATTTTAGGGGCATACGTACCATCCTTACACACATATATTCATACTGTGGTGTGCTTGAGCACAAATGGCGAGCGAGTCTGATAGCTAGTTAGGTAACATAAAACTTACTATGTTTTAGCTTAGTTCATGCAAAAACTATAATAGGAGGTGTGACCTTTTATTTCAGTAAACAAATACAAAATCACTCTCTTGCCTGATTAATGGTAACTTTTGTATTAAACATCTGCTATTCTGATAATCTCAATTACCAGTAACTCTTGAACAAACTCTCAGCTACAATAAACAAAAAACCAGTGTTATTATTTGTAATTTTAGCCAACTAATATGGAATTACTACTTACCTCAATTTCCTGAGTATTGATAACTTCTGTGGTATCAAATTTAAATTACTTTGACTATCTGAATTACCTCGAATTCTTGACAACAAGCTCTCAGCTACCAAAACAAAAGACAATCAATTTTAGCACAAGTATATAAAACTACTCTCTTACCTCATTTTCTTGAGCAGTGGTAACTTTTGTAGTACCAAATTTGAGCCATTCTGACTATTTTAATATACCAGTCACTGTTGACAACAAGCTCTTAGCAACAAAAAAGTAAGGCCAGAGTTAATTTTGCATATATAGCTAACAAATATGGAATTACTACTTACCTCATTCTTGAGCATTGATAACTTCTGTTGTATCAAATTGAAGTTACTTTGACTATCTGAATTACCGTAAATTCTTGATAACAAGCTCTCACCTACAAAAACAAAAGACCATCAATTTTAGCACACAAATACAAAATTACTTTCTTACCTCATTTTCTTGAGCAGTGGTAACTTTTGTAGTACCAAATTTGAGTCATTCTGACTATTTGAATTTACCAGTCAGTGTTGACAACAAGCTCTTAGCTACAAAAAAGACAGGCCAGAGTTACTTTTGCATATTTAGCTAACAAATATGGAATTACGTACTTACCTCAGCTTCCCTCGAGTAGTAGTAGGTTCCTTAGCATTAATACTACGGCATTCTGACTACCAATGACTCTTGACAACCAACAATCGGCACTCCGTATCCCTTAAAACGGAGAAGTTTTGAAATTAAATCTGGAAAAGGGTCTTCAATGTCATAGTAACCGGTCGAATTAATTTTTTGTTTCTTGAAAAGCAAGCGTTTTCGCAGGAAATTTCTCACACTTCTGCGCTTAAGTATAAAGTAAGGAGGGTGGCCGCACATAGCAACGCGCACCGCCTGTAGATCCGGACATTAATTTATTCCCCGCCAATACCCCACCATTCGATAATACGCGAGCAGAAACAATCGCGCTGTAGTAGCAGAAGTATAATTTGCGAAGTTGTGGTGTTTTAATTTAGCTTCTTGTTGTCTCATATTCGTTTATAGCAACTCTCCATACGTCGTCTGAGCTCACGTGGCAAGGTGCACCAGGCTGCCTCTCCTCCAGTAGCTGTTCTCCGGACTCTGCGCACCTGAACTCAAGCGGATGGATCCACCAGGCTCGATTTCTGCGGAGCGAAAACTTCCCAAGATGCGCAGATCTAATACATTTACCTCTGGCTATCTCCAATAAACTGCCCTCTCTTCTGACTCTCTTGTTATTGTTCTATTGATGTGTGTTTACTCTTGATATAGGCGGGCTCCTTTTAGAACCAATACAAACTAATTGAGAAAAAAAATTGCTCGCGTACTCGTAGTACGAGATATGGGGGTGGGGATATTTCTTAAGAATTGCGAGTGGAATTAAAGTTCCAAATTTTGTAACAGTTTTTCTTGGAATCTAATAATGAGAACGACATAAAAATTTTACACACGGGTAAACCAAAAAAAAATGAACTGCACCACGTAGAGAATTTTTCAATATCTAATAAATAGAAAAAATTGCGAATAAATCATTAAGTAATATTGAAATAGAGAATAACTCTTTGTCTTGCAGTAGAGTATCGGCTCGGCTAGTAGTGCACCAAATTGCGGAGCTCCAACTTACCGCACCGCTCCAAAAAACTGCTACAAAGTTTTATAACCAGGCCCCGATACTTCTTCCAGATTCGCTCTAAAATTAGTGAGTGGCTCCTTCGGCAGGTACTTTGTCCTTGTGTAGTAGTGGAGAAGCCCCTGTAAGTATACAATAGTAGTAATCGTGCATAGCAACCATCAACAAAAAATTGCGTAGGCGGTGTGCGGCCACCCTTAATGCTGTAGTTTCAGAATAAACTGGGGTCAAGCCTAAAAAGCCGTGTTTTTTTTTTTGGAGAAAAAGTTTACCCGCGCGCGCGTTTAAAGGGCATTCGTACCATACATACATAATATAACATATTATACCCGATTTTGCATTATCCACCCCTAATACTGTCTCGCGAGCTATGCTCGCTCGCCAATTACGTCATCATTAACGCGTAGGCTAAAATAAAATCAATTGCTAGTCAAACATTTCGTTTCGATTAAACATTCAGTTGGAACGTCTCGCTGCGACTACTGTGCTTCAATAATGCAGAAATCTTTAGGGAGTATACCTTGTTTAGCATGTGAGGGACCAGCTGTGATGAAGCAGAGAAGAGTTCTTGGAGTGGCTGAATCTGAGAAGGTTACTCTCTTTTGGAAGGAAATGGCTTTTAAAAACCTTGAGAAAAGTGGGAAACAGCTTGATCTTGATGTCCTTATCAATAAGCAAGGATTCATTTGTAAAAAGTGTTTCTATGCTTATGATAAACTAATCAAGAAGAAAATGGTAGGCTTTTCCCTATATTATGTTAGTAATAGAATAAGATCACAGAAGATTCAGTCATTCTGCTGAACAATTAGAGTGTACTACTCAATATTATACATCCACCTAAAGCTTTAGCTTAGTGTTGAATCCCTAAAATTTAGTGTGAATTGCAATAAGTAGTTGAGTTTTTTTTCAGGTGTATCAGTGTCTCCAGAAAGTAAACGTTGCTTGAGTTTTTTTTATAAAATGAAAACAAAGGTGACGAAATGGCGGACATTGTGGAACACCGTCACAAGTATATTCCCACTGATACATACGGAAACAAAGTGTACAAATCAGGGAATGGTGATATTGCGGTGCCACAGACTGGCTTAAAGAATATTATGTTTGATGGTGATCAACTGACAGTTGCAAGGTGTCGTAGTGCTAAACGGGCCAGAATGAATTCACTCTCACTAGTTACAAGGACTAGTTGCATGTGCAGAAGATTTTCATGTTAAACTGAATTTTCTTGATGTAAGTAACAAATTCTAGGAAAATATAGCCATCTTAGACAGTATTGTGAAGAACTGACTGCATATTGTGTTGTGTTAGGATATGTAATATTGATTTTAATTAGTACAATAGCATGTTTCAATATGGCTGGTGGGATTGTGTTGCAGACTCACAGGTTTGAATGGGTTGTGCAATAACTTCTAATTGGGCTGTTCTGATTATGCTTGGTACCACTGCTTAAGGGTAGCTGCAAGGGTTAGTCTTCATTCATTTAGGCATCAATTTGTTCATCTATATAATATTATATTGACTATTAGAGTGAAATTATGTAGCCTCAGCCATAGGAACTTTTAATAAAGTTAATTCATGAATGGTTTATTTATTTTGTTGTTATTGTTATTATTATTATTATTATTATTATTATTATTATTATTATTATTATTATTATTATTACTATTATTATTATCATCATTATTATTATTAATGTTTGCAGGTGGTCTGGAAGTATTTCAATTCAACTGCTTCTGCTGGACAACATGATACAATGTACCAACTAAGAAATCTAATTGCTAGATCAAATGCTTCAGCAGATCCTGAACACAAATACACAATGAGTGTGATGAATTCTTCAAGCTTCTAATTATCGGCCACCTTTTGACTGCTACACTAAAAATATTTAACATGGGTTCCTTCAGTGAGATGCTGCAAATACCTGGTGTTGCTAATTCTGAGGATTTGTGAATGGAGACAGAAGAAAAAAGGAAGTCTGTATTGATGTCTCTTTGTGAAAATGTCATCAAGAATTTTGCCCTCTTTAAATTCAATGGGAGTCTTACTTCATCTGATGACATGGTTTGTTTTATCCTAGATACGAACTAAATTTAAACATGTTTATCAACTATTATTCTGCATAAAGGCACTGTATTAACTAGCTAAAATATTATTACACTATTATATTATTGAGGTGAATATAGATGTTATTTTATTTATGAAAATAATCTTTTGTAGGTGCTTGAGCATAGCAAAAGAATGACAAGTCTTGGCATTTATTATATGGAGTTCTCAGATGCAATAAAAGAAGGTGATGGCCGAGAGTGCTGGTCACAATATTTCTTGTGACCTTCACCAGGAACATTTGAATCGCCTGGTAAAAGATTTGATCAAGATAATTGCATTCAAACAAAACAGCAAATCTATCACGAAGGTTGGTAAAATACTAGGAACTTTATCTCCTTTTAACCAACTTTGATAGTATTAATGATGTAACTCAACCCTCTAGAACTCACAAGAAACCTTCTATTATGAAAGACTGATATGATAGTTCAACATTTTTATTGAAGTCTCAATTTTTCACATCATAAAGGAAGATTTCACAAATCATTCCCCAAACCAAGAGACGTTTCAAATACTATGGATCATCAAACTATTGTTGACTGGGTTACTGAAAAACTTATAGAACATTAAATTTTTTTGGTTATTATGTTCATTATAGTTTTCAATAAGTATGAATGAACTATAATTTTAATGACATGCTGAACACATACATACTTTGCTACATAAACTGCAACACATACACAATGGTCCAGTAAAAGAACGAGAATAATCATCGAAGTTAAAAAAACAATACATCTCTTAAACACGATGTACAGTTAGCATATGTCATCATTTCCTTTTCGATGTACCTTCTGTCTGATTTTTTCTTGATTAAGGTGGCAAGTGAAGGCAGTCCATCACGACCTGTGGGACCTACTTCTTGAACATAGCTCTCAATATCACTTGGTAAGCCAAAACTAAACACTTGCTAAACATCATGACAATTGATACCCATCCCAAAAGCCACAGTAGCGACCACAACTCTGAGACAAGACTCGGTCGTAAACAACTCTACTATTTTGTCCTTCACAACTTCCTCAGTGCAACTCATGAACATGTCAATTAGCCGAAATCCAGGAATGTCAGGCGAGCCAGGAGGATTAGTAGAGTATATGCTGAGATAGCTCTTTATAAAGGAATAAATATTGGCACAGTCTGTGTAGGATCTGCAGTAAATAATAGTATCAGGATACTTCACTTGATCCTCCCTCAAATGCTTCGCAATAGGTAGAAAAGTTTCATTAATTACTGAAGACTCTACTATTGCATAGGTGATATTATTTTTATTTGGTGATTTACTCACAACCAATTCATCATTCATACCAATTATTCTTGAAATGGACCTTCTCAGTTTTGAGGTAGCAGTTGTGGTAAGAGCCATAATATGGGTGCCGTCAGGTAACAAGCTGCGTATTCCGCGATTCTCAGCATAAGTGACTAACCCCTAAACAAAAACAAATAAAAAAAATCAAAACTATAACTCAACTGGCATATTTAGCTAATAGTAATTAAATTTTGGGCTTACCATTTTATGACTGTATGTGCCTCATCGAACACAAAAACGCGAAGCCTCTTTGAATAAGTGTCGCTAAGCCTATATTTCTTGTTTTGAAGAAGAAGCTCTGGACTACTTGAATAATACCATCTTTCACTGCATTATCTTGCTTCTCTCCACAAATGTAGCAGGCTCTTACTCCTAATTTTCCATGGAAGCTACCTGTGATCAAAATAAATAAATAAAATGTCATTCTTCTAGGTACTTGAATGAAAAAAATAAATGCAAATTATATTGACTGTCTTACTTCATTCACAATTCTTTAAATATTAACTTCGGTTTTTTTTCTTTCATTATAAACATACTTATATTACACTATATTTGTAAGAAATCAAGAATGATTGTCAACAAATAAAGTTGATAGTAATTTTACTTGATCTTTCATAATAGAAATGAGTGGAACAACAACAATAATGGCTGGTTCACACTTGGGTAGGAGCTGGTCATACAGAAGTGGCTAACTCTGAAAGCAAGCACTTTTTCCGTACCCTGTCGGGAGGGCTACAAAAACATCTCTTTTTAAAATTCCCTTCATTACTTTCATCGGCTCCGGCTTTACACACGGAAACTGTAACTCTCTAAACACGCTCTCCAGCACCCGATCTTCCATCGCTAACAACGCGGAATAAACTGGGGCGCATGGAATAAGTACATAGTTGAGGAATGCGCTTAACTAGTGGTGTGCTTGAGCACAAATGGCGAGCGAGCCTTAAACTACACTATTGTTATTCAAACTACTAAAATAAAGTCGAGTTGTTAAATTACGCAGATACGGTAAAGGGGTTCCAATGCCACAGTAAGCACTCCCCTGAACTGTTTGAATTGAAAAAGAAGCAACAAAATCAAGTCACGTTATTTAAAAATTTCTTTGTGATATTCTTAATAGTAGTTGTAACGCACAATACTTTCACACAACTGAACATACCTACGCAAGACTTACCTTCGTGGTTCGTCTAGTGGACAATGAATTGTCAAGTAAATGCTGTTGAGTAGTACTTATAACTGTGACAAATAGTTACCACCGCCACTAACTCGAATAGAGATGGAGCTCCCATAAGTTTTTGAGTTTTAACTGCACCACCAAAACAATTCAAAGCGGTAAACAATTCAATTTCTAAGGTGACACACGGGTAATGGTCGCTAAACCAGAGGATTCTGTTTAGTGAAGTTTGTGACGGGGTAGAATGCCGAGCGAACACAAAAATACGGAGGGTCAAAGTACAAAATGACATACATACGTCCAAACATAATATATAAATAAATAAACAAACATCCCCGATTTTCAATTGTGTTACCTGTAAGTGTCTGGCTCGCTACGCTCGCTCGCCGATTAACTATTCTGCAATCTGATGGAGCGCCACTATTTTGGTGCCCGCACAAGTCGTTGATACTAGAGGTACCAGACCGATTCCTTCCTCCTTGTCCACCAAAATAGGGAAGGAAAAGGGTCCGCTACGCCAGACTAGGCTCAGCTGAGGTTCGTTAACCAGAGATCACTTCTTACGATTAAGTAAACAGTAGAAGTTACAAAAGGCAATCCAGGCATGCGTGCACTCAGTTGAACTTATAAGTTCACGAGCATGCCTGGACTAACAAATGCAGAAACCGAAAATGATTTAGTTGAACTAGCTACTACATAAATAACCACACTCTACGCACATACTCAGGCAAAACTTAACACATGACTCTAATAATGTGTAATCAGAAATTCATTCAAGCACCATCTACGAAGCTGTGTAGACCTTATTCTTCCTGCTTCATCTCCTTCTATTTCCTTCTGCTTATCTGTCTTTCTTCTTTGCATCAACTTCTCTATATGCACAGGGCGGTCCTACGGGTGGCGAGCTACCCAGTTAAGATTTTTATATGTACAGGGCGGTCCTACAGGTGGCGAGCTTCCCAGTTAAGATTTTTTGGCGAACAGCTCAAGACTACTAAGTTCTTCCGTCCTCCACACCTCAATACGCGCAAGGAACCACGTGCCCACTGTCACATGGCCCATTTTAGGCAGTGCAGTACCAATAAAATAGGCTAGGACACCTTCGTTACATTACACTTCGCTTCGGAATAGTCTCGAGCCAGTTGTCCTCGTGGAGATAATCGACTACTTGAATTTATGGACTAAAGAAACTGTTCTGTTTTACACAAGTCTACTCTCGAGCATTTCAAAATGTTTGCAGTCACTCTTCTCCTGGGAAGTTTTCTTCTACTCTTAGGACAAGTGCTATGCCAAGGCAAGTGGTATTTGAAAATGTGCGTGCAATTAGCGAGCTAGCCAGTAGATACCCATTTTGTCTGTCATCTCATGAGATTGAGATCTATTATGTGATCTATCTTTTATATAGAATCAGCCAATGAAACTGTCGAAACAGGTGCCATTAAGGATTTCACCAAAGAAGACTATCCAGGCAATGACTCTCTGGCTTTCACTGAATATTATGATGAAGTGTAAGTTTCCTATCAACTGCAGTCTACAATTGGAGTAACAGTATCATAAATTACATTTAGGTATGAAGATGAAGAGCAGAATGTCAGTGGGAATTTCCCAGATGAGTGGCTGAACACAGACTCCATCACTTACAGGATTATGTTGTATTGGATGCAAGGGAGTCTGGTGATGGCGGTAATCATAATTATCATCAACTCATCATTACCATGGCTGCTTGGTTGATACACAAGAGGTGGAAAATCAAGGACAAAGAAACAATCCCGCCGTTATACTGGTGTAAGTAGGCCTGACTTGGCATTTAGTTATGCTTTATCCTAGATTGTGGCTAGTTCAAGGTTATAGATAAAACCACACATGATTGGCTACTGCCAAGTATTTTCACTGTGCTTTTGTCATGTGAGTCAATATGCACCTTTTGTGAATAGGGTGAAAAACACTCTACACCCAAATTATTTTTATTTCATTTTTATTAATCTTCTCTTCATAAGCTCGCTCTCACAATATACAATGGATCACAATTAAGGGTGCCCGCACACAGCCCACGCAATTTTAATTTCATGGTTGCTAAGGGCTGTTACTGCTTTCTGTTTGCTTGCAGGTCTAAACTGTTTGTGTGCAAGGAACAAGTATCTGCCGAAGGTACTACTCGCCGAATCTCAAGTGCATGCGGAGGATTTATCGTGGTCCAGATCGGCACACAGCTAGTCATACCGCTACTCTACTGCACCATAACGAGTTTTTTCTCATTTCTATATTACTTATTGATTTATTCGCATTTTTTTCGTTTTATATCACCTGCCCCTTCTCCTCCCCCCTCCTCCCAGCCTGCCTCCCCTCCATTGTCAGCCCTACCAGCCCTACCAACCATCCTCAAAACCCATGTGCCCACCCTGCAGCATGTCCCAAAGGGCGCCCGTGACAGCTGGGCCCTCGCTCTCAGCTCCTGTCTGAGGTCAGTTGTATGCAATCCGGACGAGCCATCCCAGTGGTCCCGCCTCTTCATTCTAGCCAAGTGTGTGCTTGCCAGCCCTGCTGCAGGCCAACGGCTTCGTTGGCGTGAGATCATGAAGCGAGTGAAGTCTCGCCTTCAGCGTTGGGCAGATGGTGATTTGGTCACCCTTTGGTCCGAGGCCCTCGAGGATGCCCGGTCCCTCGCCAGGAGGCAATCACGCTCTTCTGCCCCCACCTCCACCAGCAACTCCAGGAGAGCCAGGCGTGCTGCGCAGGACGGCCGGTACAGCAAGGCCATCCAAGCCCTGACATCTGACGGCCTAGCCTCCCCGTCTCCGGAAATCCTTCAGGAGATGCGGAAGAAACACCCCCAGGCACCTCCTCCCTCTGTGCCTCTGGACCCAGTTCCGTCACCTGCCATCCTTTCAGAGCCTGCAGTCCTCAAGGGAGTGCGCTCTTTCCCCAACGCCTCTGCCCCTGGGCCCTCCGGTCTGTGCCCTAGTCACCTTCAGGAGGCTATTCGATGCCCCTACCCAGATTGTGCTGCCCAGGCCCTCACCACCCTCACTAGCCTCATCAACCTATTAGCTGCTGGCAGAGCCCCTCCTTCGGTCCTCCCCCACCTCTGTGGGGCCACCCTCTTTGCCTCGCCCAAGAAGAGTGGCGGTCACCGCCCCATTGTCGTAGGAGAAGTCCTGCGCCGGCTCACTTCGAAGTGTCTGGCCTCCACCTCCCGCAGTTCTGCTATCTCTTCACTCACCCCCCTTCAACTGGGTGTTGGAGTCAAAGGCGGCTGCGAGGCCATCATCCATTCCACTTCACATCTGCTCTCCTCCTCTAATGACCCGGATCAGTGCTGGTGCCTCTTCCTGGACTTCTCCAATGCCTTCAACTGCATTAGCAGGGAGTCCATGTTTGCTGAGATCAGGCAACGCATCCCACACCTAGCGGCCTGGATGGAATCCTGCTACTCCTGTCAGCCCCTGCTCCATCTGGGGGAAGATACCATCCATAGCTGCAGTGGTGTGCTGCAGGGGGACCCTCTCGGCCCATTGTGTTTTGCTCTAACCCTCCAGCCCCTGCTCGAGCGCCTGCAGGCTGACGTCTCAGGTCTCTGCCTCAACGTGTGGTACCTGGACGACGGCACCCTGATGGGCTCCCCAGAGGACCTTGCTGCTGCCCTGCACATTGTGGAGCGCGAAGGTCCCCCCCTGGGCCTCCATCTCAACCGCTCCAAGTCTCTCCTCTACATCCCAGAGGACGCTATCCAGGCTCAGTCTGTCCTCCCAACAGACATTCCCACCACCCGCAGAGGTTTCTCTCTCCTGGGATGCCCCATCGGTCCACCCGACTACTGCGAGGAGGTTTTTGGAGCCCGGCTATCAAAGCTGAAGGAATCCCTTGGAGCGCTACACAGCGTTGGCGACTGTCAGGTGGAGTGCACCCTTTTGCGCTCTTGCCTCGCCCTCCCCAAGGTCTCCTTCATCCTTCGCGCCTGCCCTCCCAGTCACATCCAACGCACCGCTGCCGAGTTTGATAGAGCCATTCGCTGCACCTTGGAGACCATTGTAGGTGGCCCAGTTTCCCACTGGTCCTGGTTGAAGGCGTCTCTCCGGTGTAGTCACGGGGGCCTCAATCTTCGCAGTGCGCTACGCCATTCACCAGCCGCCTTTCTCGCCTCCACCTCAGTAACAAAGTCTCTGGTGCTACAGATCCTCGCCAGCCCACCTGCCCCCTCTCCACACATCACCCCGACAGTTTCGCGCCTGGCCACAGAAGCCGCCTGCCCGGATTGGAAGTGCCTAGATGACATCGACGTCCCTCTCCGGCAGAAATGCCTTAGTCATGTCGTTGACGAGGCCTGCTTCCAGCAGCTCCTTGACTCGGCTCCCACCTGCCGCTCGCGGGCCCTTGCCTTGTCCTCCAGCCTCCCCCATGCCGGAGACTGGCTGAACATCATCCCCTCCACCACCCTTGGCCTCCATCTTCACGACCGAGAGTTCCGGTGTTGCCTGCGCTACTGGCTTGGGGTTCCCTTCCACAGCTCGTCATACCCCTGCCCGGAATGCCACCTTACTGCTGATGCGTACGGTGATCACCAGGTCGGCTGCGGGGGGAATAGGGATCGCATTGCCCGTCACAATGCTGTCCGTGATGCCATTCACGCTGCTGCCCAGTCCGCTGCTCTCGCTCCCTCCAAGGAAACCCCTGGCTTACTGCCTGGCTCGCAAGCTCGCCCGGGCGACATTTTCGTTCCATGCTGGAGCCTTGGACGTCCGACCGCCTTTGATGTGCTTGTCATCAGCCCGCTACAGGAGCTCACCATCGCTCAGGCTGCCCAAACACCTGGCCATGCCCTCCAAGTTGGTGTGCAGAGGAAGCTTGCAGCCAACCTCTCAGCTTGCCGCTCTTCCGGGACGGACTTTGTCCCTCTTGTGGCTGAGACACTAGGTGGGTTGGCTGAGGACATCATCCGCACCATCACCATCATCAGCAGGGCCATCGAGAATCGCTGCGGCACTTCTGTCTCCACCCCAACTACGAGTCACCTGTTTGGCCGCGTGGCAATTGCTTTATGGCGGGGCAATGCATCGCTGTGGCTCCACCGTCTCCCCACCATACCCCCCTCCCTGGACGGTGTAGCCTGAACTTTTTGTATATTTATTGTCTTTTTCCTTTTTCTTTTCATCAGAATATTTACATCCGAAAAAAAAACAAAAACCAAAAAAAAAAAAAAAGAAAAAAAAATGGTGGGGTATTGGCGGGGAATAAATTAATGTCCGGATCTACAGGCGGTGCGCGTTGCTATGTGCGGCCACCCTTAACACTTCCATTGATGTCAATATTACCATTACCAACAACCTCCCCTTCTAACACATATACATTCTTCATATTTCACTCCAGTGTCATTTCTAAACTACTAGACACCTTTTTTTTGGTGTGATATTGTGTTTAACTTAGTACCTGAACACAATCTCCAATACAATCCTCCAATGAGTCAAGATTACGAGGCTAAAGAAGAATGTACAACGCAGGCTATGAAATCCAAGCATCAATTTCCGTCAGTGATCTGAAACCATTGTGTCTTTGTAATTTTTTTTGAGCTTTTCAGTTAAGTTATGATTATTATTAATAACTGTCTTTAATCATAAAATGTGTAGCTTTTTAATGTATTAAACTTAATATTAGCACCGTATTAGCTGTGTTGGCAGCTAACCCAGTTAGAAATTAGTAATAATGTTATTGTTGTGTTGTTGCTGTTTGTTATTATTTTTTATTGTGTTGTAGGTGTGATGTGTATATTGAGATGGAAGCATATGTATCAGATTCTTCAGCTCTAGTTACTGCAGCAACTTCTGGTTACTCGTGTGGTGCTAATAGCATGAACACTGCAATCTTCCAGCACAACTTTCACTTCTCCTTTTACTTTTAACTTCCAATCATGCTCAGTTACTATGAATATTATCTCAAATAAATAGGAATATCATCATTAGCTGTTGTAACTTATTTAATCAGTTTTAGCTACTCATCACTTTATTTTAATATCAGTATAAAAAAATAAAAATATTTCTTTGTTATATCCCTAAAATTTTGAATATTATACAAATGTGTCAGAAATGTCAAGTAGCTATTACAAACAATAGAGAAGGTGGAGTGAGCTAGGGTACTAAATGTCACAAGCTAGGGCTCTAAATGCCACAGGGGAGGATAATAAATGCCAACAGGAAGGACCCCGCCAATGAGATTTCGGCGAGTTTAACTGTCTGTGAAAAATCAAGAACCTACCGCGTAATTGAAATTTTTTTGAGCTAGTGACTAAGTAATAGTTAGAGCATGCGCGCTTAGGTACTGGTGAATTTAGTGCACACAGCCCTCAGGCCTACGGCCTTGGGCGCATGCTCTAACTATTTTAGATCCCGTTTACGCATGCCCAGTTTCCACTAGCAACTTTGTTTATCAGCATTTCCGCAGAAATGGCTAAAGGCAAAAAATAGTGCACGCACTTACCAAGTTAGTACACCTAGTAACAATATAGCAACGGGATCTAATAATTATTATTATTAAAATTAAACATTTTTTCTTCTTATTTCAGTTGATTATAATTGTGTTTGTATGGATGACATCCTCCTTGCAAACTCCCTGAGGAAGAGCAAATAAACATGGCGTCAGGTTTCTAAGATCCTTTGTCACTAGTCCCAGCAGATCTCACTGCATAGTGACTCATAATGCATCAGGCATATCTGCAGTTCATACTTTTCTAAAGAAACCAAAACGCATTTTAGGCAGTTTAGCTGGCAATTTGACCTTTGCCCTCAGTATTCATCTGGATACACACTTCTACTTGGCACATTCGCCAACTGTATGTAACATGTCCACAGGCAATCCTCAACCTTTCATCCGTGAACCATTTGGCCGTTTGATTTTTAATGCTACTCAGAAACTTACGTCAAAGTTTGTTTGGCCTCAATATCAACTCTGATGTCCATTGACACGACGAACCTATCTGAAGTGGCAGATAGCAAACACACCATCTTCCATAACAACCCCAGATACATGATCAGCAGTATCATTGATATTGACAGTCCACTGATCTTCCCATAAATAATCTTCTCCCTTCTTTCACGTCCCTCCAATCAAAGAAACAAATTATAACTTTCATTAATTATTTATTATACTACTTTCAAAAATGACAAAAACACATCATGTACATATAGCCATGCATCACTGTATAATTATAGTAATAAAAAATAAAAAAAAATGAAAGTACAGATTTTTGATAAAAAAATACAAGAAAAGTGAAAGTATACATATTAGTAGGAACTAATACACATAAATATGATTATTGAAACAGTCACAACAGTAGACTGCACCATTATTCTTGTCGACACATACTAATCCGTAATGGTCCAACGTTGCAACATACTCACCCTCTGTTGTGAACACAATCGTTTTCTTCATATCATAGTCAGCCGCATACACATATCCATAAAAAACATACACCAATATTGGTTTCTTCAATACTTGTACTCCATTCTGAATTTTGCTGAATGTGCGCAAAATATTGCCATCCATATGGAGAACTATTATTGTTCCATCGCTATTGGTAACATACAGGTTTCTATCACCGTCAGGACACAAGTGATAAAGTTCAGCCTTAGTAATTATAGAGATGCTTCGAACACAGTTCAATTCTCTGTCGTACACTACAATCTGACCTTTGTTGCCATTTTCAGTAACTAATACTTCATCTCCAACTACTGCTATTCCACAATGACCGGGTCCTGCAATTTGCCAGACATACTTTTTTTGTAGAATGTTAAAATCATGATCGAGTTTACGAATCGTGTTAGTGTCATCTCGAATAATATAAATGTTGTCTTCATGATCGGTAGTTACACTGCGCAAAGTGTTTCCAGTGTGTAAAGTCATATCAACAGTTTTAATTTTGATTCCATTTTTATTGAATATCCCAATGGTTTTATTATACTCCACCACTAGAATCTCTCCTTTTGAGTTCATTTCAATAATGAATGGACTATTAACATTGTCCCATACACTAACTGGTTGTTTTAATTGAGATGGACACAAATAAGCTGGGAAAGTGAAGTGACTACGTGGTACGGTATGGCCATAGGCACTGATCTCGAATTCGTAGCGTCCACTAACTGTAGGCGTGTAAACGACATCAAACGTGTTCAAACCTTTATTATCTATTGTGGCTGTAGAAATAATTTCAGTGGCATTGAAGCAAGCTCGACATTTTATATTTTTAGTTGAGATTTTCTTGTTTGTTTTATTTGATATTGTAAATTTAGCTTCCTTCTGAACCTCCATTGTTTTAGGAATTTCTACAACTTCCAGCATATCTGCAATACTTGTATTTGCTGTCCAGGTATTCTCTTGACAGAATTGTTGCAGAGCCTCAGCACAGTCTACCTCCACTATGATGTACGCCTTTTCTGATATCTCCATATCTGTTTCTCTCCCATGACATTCTTCTATCTGTGATGGTATTCTGCTAGTGACATCACTGAGCATGCTCATGATCTCTTCATCAGAACACAGTCTCATACACTGCTCTGTGTGATTGATCACACTACGAACTTCTTCTCTAGTAGTGGACAGCTGCTTCTTCTGTACGGCTAACTTCTCAATCTTTTGTCCAGTCTGTCCTTTGACCTCTTCCAATAGCTGTTGTTTGCGCACCTCAAGAATGCTGTGGAGCTCTTTAAAGGAAGCTTCGATCTTGTTTGTTGCCGCTTTTTTCTGTTCGTGAATATCTCTCTTTATTTCAGATATTGTAAGTGTTTCAGAAAGAGACTGTTTTACTTTTTTAAGAGGCAGGAGTGCTTCAACGAGTTCTTTCTTCCTATTATCTGCAGCTACATCATTGAACTCTATGTTGTGGTCTCTGTGATCCTTCACAGTGCAGTCACGGCAGATAAACTTGTTACAGTCAAAACAAATTATCTTCAACAGCTCGCCGTGAGTGCTACATTTCTTTGGCTCAGGATGTTTGGGGACAAATTCCTCACTTCGGGTGTTTTGTAATTGTTCGATAGGGATACATTCATGTTCTTCAAACACTGCTTTCATAACAGAGTGCATGTGGACACAGTTCTTACATGCAAACTTGTTACATTGACGACAAAAAGCTTCTGCTGTGGCATTAGCATTGGTACAGATTTCACAACTGACTTGCTTGCTAAGAGCTTTCTTGTGTTTGAGGTACATGGACTTCAAGCGGTTCTGAATGAAGGCAGATTTAAGCTCTCCCTCACCCCCCTCTGGAAGAACTGTGGTCTTGCGACATTCAGGACAAGGGAAAGGCTTACCTTGGCCTACCCTGAGGGCTAGTCTGTGGATACACTGTTTGCAGTAGCAGTGCAGGCAAGGGAGCATCTTTGGATCTGTGTAGTGCTCCTCGCAGACTGCACAAGTGATTTCCCTCTCCAGATCTTCTAGAGTCTTCTCAACTACGTCTAGTCCGACTGCCATTAAGAACAAGGGTAAGGTGGTATTTTGTTCGCTGCTTGTGCTCGAGTGCTCCCCTAACTAAAACACGGACCGGACTAAATTCGGGAAAAACACGCGCACAGCGAGCGCGCATGCCCGGACTTCGTGTAAACTAGTCTCTCCACGTCCAACTTATTGATAACGATATTGGTACTACCCATTTGTGCCAATTAGTGGAAGAGAAATATCTGTTACATGGCAAAGGTAAGAAAAAATAGCTCAGACAGCACTAATAAATGGTAATTATATTGTTGTCAGTGATGCTTCCATAACTACACTTTTAAGCTTTGGTGAAATTATATAACCGCATTTAAAATAGTTGACAGTACACAACCTCAACAGGATTATCTTAAAGAATTAATGTCAACATAGCATTGTTGTATGCATTGTTATATTAAATTATAATTATTCTAGTTGCCATTGCCATAATAATAACAATGATAATACAACAATTACTCTATTTAATAAAACTATAATTACTACTATAACTTTATTGTTATTGTTATTGTTATTATTATTATACTTATTATTATCATTATTATTATAATTTATTATTATTATTATCTTCATTATTATCTGTTATTGTTATTATTATTATTATAACTTTTATCATCATTATTATTATGAATTCCAGCTAATTAAAAAATATGCATCCTCCTTTATTTTGAAGTGTAGAAACATTGTGTTAACGAATTCTAGCTAATTAAAGGGTATGCAACAGTTTTCCCTCCTTTATTTGAAGCATAGACATATGTGTTAGTGAATTCTAGCTAATTAAACAGTTCCCTCCTGTATTTTGAAGCGTAGACACATGTGTTAGTGAATTCTAAGAGTACGCACCAGTTTTTCCTCCTTTATTTTGAAGCGTAGACACATGTGTTAGTGAATTCTAACTAATTAAAGAGTACCACCAGTTTTTCCTCCTTTATTTTGAAGCGTAGACACATGTGTTAGTGAATTCTAGCTAAAGAGTACACAACAGTTTTTCCTCCTTTATTTTGAACTATGTCTTAGTAAATTTTAGCTAAAGAAAGGGTTTTCCATGCTGTATTTGGAAACAAGTCCTAGATATTGTGTATGACAGGCCATAAGCCTGGTACTGATTTCACAATGAGGTGGCAGCCAGTTTTGGTCAATTTCCTAGAAAAGAACAAATTACAGCAACTTAGTACACAAACAAATGGAAACAGGCTGAATAGTAGCGCGTTATCTACCACAAAGTCACACCCCGGTCTGTAACAAATTAGTGCCAGTGAAATGCAGCTGTGCCTCACTCACCACTACTCGCGTACCGATAGGGCGGGGCGGAGTCAACTTACAATAAAAAATTCTTGCGCTCTAAAGTAATAGATCCAGAATCTTATCTTGCGTACTGCTCAGGAATGGACTAACTGCTGTGGTTCAAATTTTGCCAGGGTTTAGGGCCACAAGGGGTCGACCCTATTAATAGTGACGAGGTATTTCTTGAGATGCGATCGACTTCCAGTCTTCATTCTTGGTAGGTGCTTTCTCTTAGCAGTACTTGCTGGCCTGCATAAATAAAATAATTCGGGGGAAAAGCAGAAGTAAGTTTAACAGGCCCTAGCAACCGTGGCCTATTTGGCGGGTTTTTTGCGCACAAAGAGTGTTTGAGCACCCTTAACATAAGGAAAACACAAAAACAATGAGAGGAAAACTGCGGGATAAGAAGAAGAGTACTGTTGGCTATTGACGTTGCTAAATTCAACTACACAGGATTTACAGTATACTGTCAAGTACTGCTAGATACTATCCCGAGGGATCACCTTCAATCAAGAAGTAATTTGGTATACACACAGCATTGATAGGAGCTAGAGTTTATTACTCTGCTATAATATCACGAGCAAAAATGATTTTATAACACCTGTTTGTGTGTTGACACTCAAATTAAACATAATAATTGATGAATAGTGAGCTATTCTGGGAAGCTTTTCTTTGTGCGACTACTTTTTAAGTTTGAATGGAGAAGGAGCTTGGTCAAAGGGCACACCGAGGATTCACCTTTTATACACAGAATGTTGTAAACAAGGCCATAGGAGAACAACATTGAATTATAACTTCGAACTCCACGTTTAAGCCAGAGTTCATCACATTGAACTGCTAAAATTATGTAGAGGGATACTTGAAGTGGATTTCTTTAATGTAAATGTAGAGGCCTGCATACCCCATATTATATATGGTAAATACATTATTAGTGAATGTTAGAAGTATTCTCACCCCCCCCCCCCCCACGGCCCCCCCCCCCTTCCCTCATCCCCTCATCCCCTCATCCTCCCAAGACGTAAATTTTAAGGAAGAAAAATTGCTAAGAATGGTGCCATTGCGAAGCAACTGCTCAGTTTTGAGTCATATGATTTTGGGCCACTTCTGATGCAATCCACCATCACAAATTATACGAGAGGAAGCTGTCGTACACTCTTTAATTGATAAGGAGTCACTTCAGATGCGTCCACCATCACAAATTATACGAGGGGAAACTGTCGTACACTCTTTAATTGATAAGGAGTCACTTCAGATGCGTCCACCATCACAAATTATACGAGGGAAAAGTGTCGTACACTCTTTAATTGATGAGGAGTCACTTCAGATGCGTCCACCAACACAAATTATACGAGGGGAAACTGTCATACACTCTTTAATTGATAAGAAGTCACTTCAGATGCATCCACTATCACAAATTATAAGAGGGGAAACTGTTGTACACTCTTTAATTAATAAGAAGTCACTTCAGATGCATACATTGTGGGAACGCACACCCAGAAGAGAAAAGGATGAAGAAGTCAGGAGACTATGAACAACAATAGACTTGCTAATGGGAACTCATTAACAGTGTGTGTCTGGGCCTTAGTTTATAAAACCCTTTCCCAAGCATATACACAAATCTAATTGGACACTAAATATAGAACACAACTAGATGACCATTAAAGGAAGTAAAACATGGTGAACTCTACACATAACACTATACACACAAACACACACTGTTATAGAGCCAAGTGGATTTACTTTGTCCTCTTCTTCTTGTTCACGAATGGACTTCAGTAGGGTCCGTTACCACCGCTGGCACCAGGAATGTGGGGTCAGTCGAGGTAAGAGGCTTGCTCGCAGACAGTGCTCCGTTACCAAAGGCCAACTGCTCAACTTCCTACCTTCCTAGCTAGGAGGCTCAAGGCCCACCTTATAGGATTGTAAGGTATTGAATGACAGAGGAGAGTTTGGACTTGGCTCTACAACCGAGTGGTCACGTCAAGAAGACAGCACTACCTCAGCAAGAGCGAGCAGCCCGACGAGACGGGAGGCGTCAATTGGAATATCCGCGTAGTCCCCGAGTAGAAGGATACGAGATCCATGGAGCTTATCTGGAACAGTAGTGGAACATTTATCTGTTTTGTGTGTGTTACATCTGTATTTACTGCGTGTGTTTTATTTTTGTACAGGTGGAAGCCAGCTCCGGGTCAGCTTGACGGAACCAGGAGCCTGAAGCATGAGTCTAGATCACAAATTATGAGGAGAAACTGTTGTACATTCTATAATTAATAAGAAGTCACCTCACATGCATATACTGTCACATAATATACAAGGGGAAACTGCCGTATACTATTTAATTAACTAGAAAATTCATTAACATATATGTTACAGACCAATTACAAACTTGGACTGTTTTAAAATGGTCCAGCTGTTTTAAAATGGGCCAGATCGTTTCCAAACCTCAGACTTTTTTAAAACAGGCCAGACCACTGGCCAGACTATTTTAGAACAGGCTGGTCAAACTATTCAAACCATTTCGAAGGGTGTCAAACCCTTTTTAAAATAATCAGATTATTAAAACGAGTCAGATAGTAAACCTGGCAAAAAAACTAAAACAAAAACAAACTGCTAAATGTAAATAGGGCAGTTGCCAAAGCAGACCCACAGAACTCTTGTGATGTTCATAAATATTTTTTCTGAATAGAACTATTTAAAAAAAATTGAAATAAAACAGATAGTCTTTAAAAAAGTTTGTTAATCTAAACTTCACTAATCCAAGCAATTTGGGCATGCCAATCCTATCAAAAACACACTTGATCATTTGTGCGTGTATCTGTTACTTGTCTATCTTCTTAAAAGAATTTAACTGAAAAGAACTTGCAATAAACTTCTTTTAAATGAAAATTAAAAAAAAGTTCTCACACTCACAAATAACTAGTACAGGAATACAGAGTAGTCATACCATTATAATTATAGGAAAGGCTACAATTTATCAATCTATTAGAGCAAGAAAGCTGAGTAAGGTAGGTCGCAGTCATCTAGGGTGAAAACCTATAAGATAGGCAAGGCCATTCAGTAGACATGGCTATGTTCTCATGGTCAGACAACACAAATTTGAACTCCCTCTTGGTCCCACTAAAGTATTCACCCACACAGATACAAAGATCAACAAACAAGTTAGATGTTAATGAATTATGTTGCTCCGAGTAATCTCTTTTTCCAGCTAGCTCTGTGCACAACAGATTCATTACAGAAAGGTCACTAAAAATAAGAGGAAATATATTACGTCTATGGAATTTTGAAAGGAGGGTTTATTTCTCTTTACCAACAATGGAGTGATATGATCTAAATCAGGCTATTATGCCCATAACCACATTCTTTTATTAACTAATTCAAACTATATTAGAAATTACACAGGACACATTAAATTAAAGGAAAAATACATTTCTCTTTTTACTCTGTGTGTCATATTAGTATAATCATCTGAAGTCCTGCTTTTCTGGCTCACTTCATCAGAAAAACAAAACAAAAAAAACTAAGAACAGAAACCTGCCTTGGTGGCTATGTCCTTGGGCTATAAAATAGTTATAAACCAATAAGAATTGGTTTGTACTGCAATTCACAAACCCTCGCAACTTGGGCTTCACCCTTGTGTCTTGGGATAAAACAGTATGAGTGTGTCTAATTTTTTTTGACAGTCATTTAAAAACTTAACAAAAAATTAGAAGCTGCAATGTATTTTCTGTAATTTTTTTTAATGTAAAGTGCTTTAAAAAATGTGTTCGTGTTGTGTAGCTTGATAAGGGTTGTACAATAAACTTGACCATACTCCCCATGATAGCAGTAGTATAGTCTTAGTGTTTGCTGTTAGCTCTTGCAACATTTCATACTGCTATACTATGCAGCAAGATGTAAGGACACAAATGCATGTAAATTAAAACTCCATGTACTTGCATTGTGTACTTATTTCAGTTCAAATTCTAGGAACAGTGACATTATTTCTCAAAGGTGACAAGGCAACACATTTGTCAAGAGTGATTTAACGTCTGATCTCAATACTCTGAATCTGGTGTGACGCTGCCTGACATCACTAACACCATAGCTGTCTCCACGAATGTCACGTCACTGTCAGCTTTGTCTGAATCCACATCATGTGGTTGAACTTTGACACCAAGGACTGCAATTCGTGGCTTCTCTGGTGGACTTTTCTCGATGCAGCATCGTGTGGTGTTTATTGTGGCATGTTCGGCAGGTGTACTTGGAGGGACAGTGCATGTAGCCATGTTCTTCTCCAAGACAGTTAGTACACAATCACTTCTCCCAAACAAACTTGTTTCTTTTGTCTATGTCATAGTGGGCGAAGGGTTGACACCGAACTAAGTTGTGCTTGTCTGTGCACAGAGGGCACTTGATAACTGGCGGCAATTTATTCGGCTTGCTCTTGGCTGAGCTGTTGGCTGGTATTGTGGAAGTGGTTCCAGAGGCGTACATCAGGTTCAGCACAATTGAACAGACGATGATATTCCAGAAGTTATATGTGGGTGTGGCTAAAATATTTGCTTCCGGTCACTCTAAAGGGGGTTAGTACTACGGGACCTGGTACACAGCTAAAGTTCTTGCAAATAATTTGGTTGGACACTGATCCTTATGCTGTATAGGAGATAGCCTCTGGCCAAATAAACTATTAGAATTGATTCCTAATATATCGTGGAGCTTATTGTAGTTTCTACTACCAGTACTCATGGCTACCAGAGAAACAAAAGTAAGTACTTAGAAATGTTAATAGCAGTACTTTATTATTATTATTATTATTATTTATTTTTTGTAGGCTCTGAAGGTTTAGCTAGTGAAGGCTGGATGGTGTGCAAGACTCCAGGCTATTTAAGTTTAGGCCAACAGAATTCCAAAAATTCAACGCATAGTATATTAAAGAATAGTAAATACTCATTTTTTTCTCAGGTTAGCTAATCGCTTACACAAAGAACAACACATCTTTGTCTTTATTTTTTTCACCTTTGGATAATAGTTCAACTACCTTTTTCAGTGGCAGTGCTGCAAGAGGGAATGCTGTAGTCAATGCTGTAGCCATTCTGGGTTGTGCTGAGCATTCTATTGACATTTTATAATTTTAACGCTATTATTATTATTGTTGTTATTATTATTATTATTATTACAAATTACTTTCTCCAGCTCCTAGAGCTGAGATTTCAAGTACAAGGAAAGAAAAAAAGGATAATAAGCTTCCAGCCAAGGGGCATATCAATCACCATCAGAAAATGAACGGGACAAAATAATAAGGCCAAAGAAGAAGAGAATTAACCTGATGCCAGATTTTGTTCCTAAACTTAGTGACAGCAGACTTCAACAACAGTCACTATAATAATCTTTATTATCAAGTGACACTTGGACTATTAGAATTAATAAATTTATGTGAGATGTTTCGATCTCTAAAGTTTAACTGTATAACTTGATTGCTAAAATAAACTCAGTATTGATGACATACCATTGTGCAGGTAACTTTAGAACAAATCATTCATTTAAACACAGAAACAACAATCAATAAAATCTTGAAGCAAAACATAGAATGCTTCATGCAGATTGTATCCCAATATATTTGACCTAACTGTTTCCCCTTAGTAGATAGTTTGTTTGTTGTTGTTGTTTTCTTTAACTTTTACACACTGGCCTTGTTGTGCCCAGTTTTCCCATATACGGTCAGAATTTTTGTTTAAACTTCAGGAAGGGAAAAAAAAACAGAAAGAAAGAAAAAAAAGGAAGGGAAGAATGAGAGGGAAACTAAAAAGAAAGCAACAGCTGATACTAATTTCCAAGAGTTGCTGTGATCCTGTTTCTTAGAATAGTCTTTCTCTCTCTCTTGTGACTTTACTTGCATGTGCTGCAGCGGTGCTCAGCTCTATGCAATTGCACTCTAGGTTATTTATCTTAAAAACCTTAAGAAACTGCTGAACTAAATGCTAAACATGACATCGTGTTGGCATGATATTAGTGTGTTAATTCATACAACATATATGATATGCATTTTTATAACAGAGTATAAAGAAAGAAGAACAAACTATTAAATTTTTGGATTCCCTCCATATTCAACATAACTTTGTAGCTGAGAAACTCAAGTATGTTTATTTCATTTATTGTGATTACATTTATTAACAATAATATCTAATATTTCATAGGCTATTCCTAAAATTTGTGTATCCGGAAATATTGGACTGGACAGTAGTGCACGATGATGATGTAGGTTTTTAAACATGAGATTATATGCATGTTCGTAAGCATGAATGTATTTCTCCCAAGATTATGCCGATTCAAACAAACTCGTATGACTGTGGAATTTTTTATTACAAAGGTTAGTAAGTATTGTAAGTCATTTGGGGCAATTAATAAGCTAATCTTTGGTATGCATTTCCATTGGACTTACTACAATTTTTTTTATTGTGGTCATGTCATCTTGACAAACAATATAGTTACTTTTTTAAAGAAAATTACAGGCAACTTCTCAACATACTAAAGTAACAAATTATATAGCATTGTGTCCAGAACCTCTAGATACATGAACACTTATGTGTTCCATAGGTACTCTAGAAGTACTTTATAATAACATATTTTCCATTTTCAATCTTTATTTTTCCCAAAAAGAGGATGAAAAATACTAGATGTGGCTGTTATAATACGGGGTCTCCCCTATATTGGCCCTAATTACATAACTTTTGAGCCATTTTTTTTAAAGAATATGATCTCCACCTGTATCAGCAACAATATTTGTGCATTACAAGGTACATATAAGGTGCACAACTAACAGGGAGTCCTGGGTTCAGATATGTAAATTTTGCTTACATTTTTTTTCAGTTTTCTTTTCCTAGCCTTTCTTTATAATTTCCTTTCCATTCTCTCTCTTCGAGACATTTTCCCCTTAGTTTTAGCAACCCCCATCCCCACCTTCTCCTGTTTATTTTTATCATTCCTTTCTTCTTCATGCCACTATTATGCATTTATATTTTTTGTACCTTATATTTTTCTCTGGCACTTTTTTTTTACAGTCAGCAGGTCCCTAGCATAAATGTAGTGATCATAATGATCAATGATAAAGGATCATACCTAATCTATCTCTCTTGCTGTGACGGTGCCACAGCATCCCCATTGGGAGGATAACTATAAAATGAATAGACTCTTCCACAAACTCAGTTATGAAACCAACACCGTAGCCATTACTCATTACTCACTCAATTAGAATCAGCACAACAATTTTGCCATATCCACCCCACTAAAAACCTGTACGGTCATGGCCGTACAGGTTGCCCCGGCTCCTACGCCCCTGCATATAGGAGATAAGTTTCTA
>WLWD01002756.1_pt1 | contig 28613 bp, 11 predicted proteins | sample 6712731 | NCBI WGS metagenome assembly WLWD01 (sample SAMN12718690, study PRJNA576275) | sponge metagenome | isolation source: marine sponge | host: Mycale hentscheli | place: New Zealand: South Island, Marlborough, Capsize Point | collected 2014-11-01
GTAGCCAGACCCTTTACCAACCGTAACCGCTACGCGGGGAAGGAAAGGGTCTGGGAACATACAATACAACGAGTTGTTCAGCAGCACCCCAAAAAGGGTGCTTAATTATCACATTCCAGCAAGCTTGCGGTATACTGTGTGACGTCAACATCACATCTGGGAGGGTGAGAACGTTGCGTGACTTCGTCAAACTGGTGAAATTGTTTTCGTAGACTACTTATAAGCACTCCTGGCAAGCAATAAACGTACCAGCATGAATAGGAGACATGCTATCCGGCCGTGGCCGTGACGTCATTGGCTACCGCAAGCATTGAAATGTGATAATTAAGCACCCTTTTTGGGGTGCTGCTGAACAAGTCGTTGTATTGTATGTTCCCAGACCCTTTCCTTCCCCGCGTAGCGGTTACGGTTGGTAAAGGGTCTGGCTACGCGAGACTAGGGGGGGGGACCTGTGGGTCTGGCCTCCAGTGAGAGAGAGAAGGAGAGAAGGTAAAGAGAAGACAGAGAAGAAGACAGAGACTTATGAACTCATTAGTATATGTATATTTTTTAGTGCATGATTTTTGTGTCATTTAGATTAGCGTAGGTAAAGGTCGTCACACGTTTATTGTTAGAGCATAATTTGTGCTCCCGGGTGTAACCGGATGTATGCATCGTTTTGTGTCAGTCGTCAGTTCCCATAAAATCTGTTGAAGACATATAGCTCAACTTGATTGTCCCCGTGTCGCGGCTACTAGTGGTGGGCGATACCGAGTAGTTGGTATCGATACTTTGATACTTCCGGAGGAAAGTGTCCGGTATCGATATACCAGAGTGGTATCGAACAGACTTCGATACCAAATACTACTATTAGCCCTGCCCAGACAGAATATCGACCTTTACCGACATTGTGGCCAACATTAACACTTGGTAAAGGTGGTTAATGTGGTTAATTTAATGTGGTTAATCTCTAGCCGTTCCTTCCAGAGCTGAATAGAAATAAATGATAAATGATTTCTCCCCATTGGGATATGGGATATCAGGTACTATGGAATATCAGCTATTATGGGATATTAGCTACCATGGGATACTAGCTATCATGAGATGCTGGATGGCTACCGATTAGTCTGGCGTCGCCGACACTTTTCCTTCTATTACTATTATACGTGGGCGAAGGAAAAGTATAATAATTGGCGAGCGAGCGTAGCGAGCGAGACACTTACAGGGGTAACACAATCGAAAATCGGGGATGTTTATTTATTTATTTATTTGTATATATGTTTGGACGTACGTATGTCATTTTGTACTTTGACCCTCGCGTTTTTGTGTTAGCTATGTGGTCTACCCCGTCCCAAATTGCACTAAACAGAATCCTCTGGTTTATCGATTAGTACCCGTTCAAGCACATCACTAGTTATAGAAGGAAAAGGGTCGGCGACGCCAGACTAACCGCCGATACCAGGTTCGAAAGTACTTGGTATCGATATCGAAAACATAAATCCGGTAATAATAATAACTAGTGATGTGCTTCAGCACAAATGGCGAGCGAGCCTAATGACTATACTATTGTTATATGAATGATTTTGACTTCTAACACTGAAGCTACTGAAAATAAAGTCCAGGTTTTAAATTTCGCATACACGGTAAAGGGATTTCAGTGCCATAGTAACAACTCTCTGCAACTGCTTGAATTGAAGGAAAAACAACAACAACAAAACCATACACGTTATTTAAAAGTTTTCTTTGTGATATTCTTTAGCTAAGTAGTGGTTGTAACACACAATGCTTTGACACATCTGGACATGCACCTACACAGACTTACCTTCCCGGTAGTCTAGTGGACAATGTATTTTCAAGTAAATACTGGCTTATAACCATGACAAAGAGCGCATTGACTTACCATCGCCACTAACTCGAATAGAAATGGAAGTCCCTTAAGTTTTCAAGTTTTAACTGCACCCACAAAAGAATTCAAAACGGTAAACAATTCAATTTCTAGGGTGATACGGGAACTAATCGATAAACCAGAGGATTCTGTTTAGTGCAATTTGGGACGGGGTAGACCACATAACTAACACAAAAACGCGAGGGTCAAAGTACAAAATGACATACGTACGTCCATATATACTAGTGATGTGCTTGAGCACAAATGGCGAGCGAGCCTAAAGACTATAATATTTTTATATGAATGATTTTGACTTCTAACACTAAAGCTACTGAAAATAAGGTCCAGTTTGTTTATTTAGCATACAGGATAAAGGGATTTCAGTGCCATAGTAACAACTTTGACCATCTGAATTACCTCGAATTCTTGACAACAAGCTCTCAGCTACATACACAAAAGACAATCAATTTTAGCACCCAAATACAAAATTACTTTCTTACCTCACATTCTTGAGCAGCAGTAACTTCCGTAGTACCAAATTTAAGTCATTCTGACTATTTGAATTTTCCAGTCACTGTTGACAACAAGCTCTTAGCTGAGTTATAGCAGAATTACCTGACTAAACTTAGAAAGCAGTGGCAAAGAAGCGCAGCTTGACAAACACTTCACAATTGTTTCAAGAAGAGAGTAGCTATAACGTTTTAGTTGAAACAGAGTTGGGTAAGACAGTGCAGCAGGATTCTCCGCGCTCGTTAATTGAAAAATACTGGAACTGTGAACGCTTTACCTAACTTACGTAATTAGAAGCGCGGGCTAAAACAGAAGTCTCACGTACCCCATAAACAGATAAACTAGTGGTGCGCTCGAATAGCGCAAAATAGCGAAGCGAGCGATGCATGTTCCCTGTAATTGCAGCTATAGATACAGTTATTTATTTTGATGTTGTTAATGTTATGTCTGTCTGTTGTTTCATATAGATTCATTGGTGCTTCTATTCTATACCACTGTATGATGAAGGTTATAAAATTTAGGCTATGTATAATAAAGTTTAAATGTTATACTTTTTGTGGTAAAACAAGAGTAATGAATTATTTTATTATTTATTTTATTAATGTAATTCGTAATCAGCTACATAGTATTGCTTTATATAATAAAGTTTAAATGTTATATTATTTGTGATAATATAAGAATAATGAATTATTTTACCATCAAAGTTATTGGCTGGTGTTTTAGACAGAATATACCGCTATTTAATTAAAAATGTCATACATCATTACAGTTATAGCTGATGTAAACTTTGTGGTTTAATAAAATAAAAAAATAAAAGAGTTTGTTTGGGTACTATAACATATTCAGAGGGAGAGCAGAGTATGTTAAATGAATGTAGATCTTAGACTACATAGTTTGATAAATAGAGTTAGGTTAATTTTTATAGTTTTACATTAAATTTAACCTGCAAGTGGAGGAATGTTTCCAGGATGCATGTTATTTTGAGCTGAATAGAGCTTAGGGATATGTTTATCCCGGCTACATCGACAACATTCCAGTAACTTAAATTTCATTTTGGTGCCTGGAAATTTCTCCATACACGTTATGCAGACTGGAATAGTAATCGATGAAATTTTAGCATGAAAATTACGCATTGCTGTGTGAACTTGAGGATCATCAAATGCTGGAATAGTATGGTGCAATGGAACCTGGGGTTGTTGTCTTGACCTGTTCCCCCTAACTTGAGACAATCTAGTCTCCCGTTGAAGTGGTGTTTCATCTGCCAATCTCTGCTGTTGGTTAGTTGACAACTGCTCTAATCTAGAGGAATTTTGTAATGAAGATTCATTTGCTGTTCTCAACAGTTGGTTAGTGGACAAACAGTGGAGCCTGTGATCTCTTTCACTATCACTTTCAAACAAATGTGTGACTTGCTGTTTTTGTGACATTAGTTGTAGACGTTGCTCTCTGCATAATGGTTTCCTAAACGAAAATGTCTCGTATTAACTTATTGAAGTATATATTTTATTTTATATTTACCTCTTGCATTCGTTGCTGATAAGCTGAAAGGCTTTGCGGTATCGAAATTGTTTGAGTTATATTTTCTGCAACTTTTTTTGCTGCTTTGGGTGTATATGAGAATGGATGTCCTTTGATAGATGTCTTTCCTTCCTCTTGCAGTACAAAAAGTAGTGGGGATATTAGCTTCTTGTTCAGATGGTGTGGCTGCATTTTCAGTGTCTTCAAGAGTAGTTGAGTCTACAGCTGTATAAAGTTGATTGGTACAGTAATCCTCAGGAATAGTCTAATAAATAAATTAGGAACATTTAATGGCTTTTCAAAAAGAAAGATTCTTTACTTTGCTACCTGTTTCTGTTTCGTTTTAGCTCTCCTCCTCCTTGCCCTGTCCGTTTCATTTCTTATCTCTTTCCTTACTATTTTTTCTTCTGGAGTTCCTAACGCCCTCAAAGCTCTTGACCGAGCGTTTCTAACGTTTTGTCTACTGGGCATCGCTACTTCGTACGGCGGGTAAACAAAACAAAATGTTGCTAAGAAGGTTACCCGGCCCGCGCAAGCGCGTAGGATAAAGGGAACGTTTTGTCTACTGGGCATCGCTACTTCGTACAGCGGGTAAACAAAACAAAATGTTGCTAAGAAGGTTACCCGGCCCGCGCAAGCGCGTAGGAGAAAGGGTACACACGTACGCCCACGCAAGAACAAAAACAATTTCTAGACCTAAATATATATATATATCGCGAACTCATTAGAGAGTCAGCTCCGCTCGCTTCGCTCGCTTCGCTGAACTAGTGGTGTGCTTGAGCACAAATGGCGAGCGAGCCTAAAGACTATACTATTTTTATTGACTTCTAACACTGAAGCTACTGAAAATAAAGTCCAGTTTTTTAATTTAGCATACAGGGTAATGGGATTTCAGTGCCATAGTAACAACTCTCTGCAACTGCTTGAATTGAAGGAAAAAAACAACAACAAAACAATACACGTTATTTAAAAGTTTTCTTTGTGATATTCTTGATTCTAACACACAATGCTTTGACACATCTGGACGTGCACCTACACAGACTTACTTTCGCAGTAGTCTAGTGGACAATGTATTTTCAAGTAAATACTGTTGCGCACGGCTTATAACCATGACAAAGAGCGCAATGACTTACCACCCCCACTAACTCGAATAGAAATGGAAGTCCCTTAAGTTTTCAAGTTGTAACTGCACCCGCAAAAGAATTCAAAGCGGTAAACAATTCAATTTCTAGGGTGATACGGGTACTGATCGATAAACCAGAGGATTCCGTTTAGTGCAATTTGGGACGGGGTCGACCACATAACTAACACAAAAACGCGAGGGTCAAAGTACAAAATGACATACATACGTCCATACATATATACAAATAAACTAGTGGTGTGCTTGAGCACAAATGGCAAGCAAGCCTTAAACTACACTATTGTTAAATTTGATTTTAACAACTAACACTCAAGCTACTAAAATAAAGTCTAGTCATTAGATTACGTATACGGTAAATGGTAGTAACCGCTCCCGCAACAGTTTGAATTGAAAAAGAAGCAACAAAATCAAATCACGTTATTTAAAATTTTCTTTGTGATATTCTTAATAGTAGTTTTAACGCAGAATACTTTCACACAACTGAACATACCTACGCAAGATTTACCTTTGTGTGGTAAGTCTAGTGGACAATGAATTTTTAAGGGTGGCCGCACATAGCAACGCGCACTGCCTGTAGATCCGGACATTAATTTATTCCCCGCCAATACCCCACCATTTGATAATACGCGAGCAGAAACTATCCCGCAGTAGTAGCAGAAGTATACTTTGCGAAGTTGTGGTGTTTTAGTTTAGCTTCTTGTTGTCTCATATCCGTTTACAGCAACTCTCCATACGTCGTCTGAGCTCACGCAGCAAGGTGCACCAGGCTGCCTCTCCTCCTGTAGCTGTTCTCCGGACTCTGCGCACCTGAACTCAAGCGGATGGATATACCAGGCTCGATTTCTTCGGAGCGAAGACTTCCCAAGCTGCGCAGATCTAATACCTTCACCTATGGCTATCTCCAATAAACTGCTCTCTCTTCTGACTCTCTTGTTATTGTTGTATTGATGTTTGTTTACTCTTGATATAGACGGGCTCTTTTTAGAACCAATACAAACTAATTGAAAAAAAAATTGCTCGCGTACTCGTAGTACGAGATATGGGGGTGGGGCTATTTCTTAAGAATTGCGAGTGGAATAGAAGTATCCAATTTTGAATCAGTTTTTCTTGGAATCAAATAATGAGAACGACTATATTTTTTGCACACGTGTACAACACAAAAAAAAGAAGGGCACCACAATTTGAATTTTTCATAATCTTATAAAAGGAAAAAAATGTAAATATATCATAAAGTAATATTGAAATGGAAAAAAACTCGTTGTCTTGCCCTAGAGTATCGTCTTGGCTAGCGGCGTACAAAATTCTGGAGCTTCAACTTGCCGCACCGCTCCAAAAAGTTGTTTCAAAGTTTTACATCGGGGCCATGATATTTCCTTCAGATTCACTCCAAAGTCGGTGTGCAGTATCTTCGGCAGGTACTTTATCTTTCTAGTATAGTAGAGTAGCCCTGCAAATAAAGAAAGTAGCACAATCGTGCTTAGCAACCAACCGGTAAAAATCGCGTGGGCGGTGTGCGGCCACCCTTAAGTAAATACTGTTGAATAGGGCTTATAACTGTGACAAATAGCTATTAACCTATTAACTTACCACCGCCACTAACTCGAATAGAAATGGAGATGCCATAAGTTTTTGAGTTTTAACTGCACCCGTAAAAGCCGTAAGCAATTCAATTTCTAAGGCGATACGGGTAATAGTAGCTAAACCGGAGGATTCTGGTTAGTGAAGTTAGGGACGGGGTCGAACGCGGAGCGAACACAAAAATACGGAGGGTCAAAGTACAAAATGACATACGTACGTCCATATATAAACAAACAAACATCCCCGATTTTAAATTGTGTTACCCTGTAAGTGTCTCGCTCGCTACGCTCGCTCGCCAATAATAACTAGTGGTGCGCTCGAATAGCGCAAATGCATGGCGAGCGAACAGACTCTTTTTACAGAAAAATAGGAGGACAGAATTTACATCAAACTGTAGTGCACAGTGTAACCCTTTCCATCATCAGAGAATCTAAAGTCTCCGCGCCAGTTAATTGAAAAATACTGGAACTGTGAACGCTTTACCTAACTTACGTAATTAGAAGCGCGGGCGAAATATTTTGATGTACGTATACATACATACTGAAATCTCAATTGAACACGACTGAGAGTCAGCTTCGCTCGCTTCGCTCGCTCGCTGAATAATTGGCGAGCGAGCGTAGCGAGCGAGACACTTACAGGGGTAACACAATCGAAAATCGGGGATGTTTGTTTATTTATATATATGTTTGGACGTATGTATGTCATTTTGTACTTTGACCCTCCGTATTTTTGTGTTCGCTCCGCGTTCGACCCCGTCCCAAACTTCACTAAACAGAATCCTCCGATTTAGCGACTATTACCCGTATCACCTTAGAAATTGAATTGTTTACTGCTTTGAATTCTTTTGCGGGTTCAGTTAAAACGCAAAAACTTATGGGAGCTCCATTTCTATTCGAGTTAGTCGCTATTTGTCACAGTTATAAGCCCTACTCAACAGCATTTACTTGTAAATTCATTGTCCACTAGACGAACCATGAAGGTAAGTCTTGCGTAGGTATGTTCAGTTGTGTGATAGTATTCTGCGTTACAACTACTATTAAGAATGTCACAAAGAAAACTTTAAATAACGTGACTTGATTTTGTTGCTTCTTTTTCAATTCAAACAGTTGCGGGGAGCGGTTACTATGGCATTGAATCCCCTTTACCGCATACGTCATTTAAAAACTCGACTTTATTTTAGTAGCTTGAGTGTGTTACTTGTTAAAATCAATCATTTAACAATAGTGTAGTTTAAGGCTCGCTCGCCATTTGTGCTCAAGCACACCACTAGTAACTAGTGATGTGCTTGAGCACAAATGGCGAGCGAGCCTAAAGACTATACTATTTTTATATGAATGATTTTGCTTCTAACACTGAAGCTACTGAAAATAAGGTCCAGTTTTTAAATTTAGCATACAGGGTAAAGAAATTTCAGTGCCATAGTAACAACTCTCTGCAACTGCTTGGAAAGAAAACAACAACAACAAAACAATACACGTTATTTAAAAGTTTTCTTTGTGATATTCTTTAGCTAAGTAGTGGTTGTAACACACAATGCTTTGACACAACTGGAAATGCAACTACACAGACTTACCTTCGCGGTAGTAGTCTAGTGGACAATGTATTTTCAAGTAAATACTGTTGCGCACGGCTTATAACCATGACAAAGAGCGCATTGACTTACCACTGCCACTAACTCGAATAGAAATGGAAGTCCCTTAAGTTTTCAAGTTTGAACTGCACCCACAAAAAAATTCAAAACGGTAAACAATTCAATTTCTAGGGTGATACGGGTACTGATCGATAAACCAGAGGATTCTGTCTAGTGCAATTTGGGACGGGGTCGACTACATAACTAACACAAAAACGCGAGAGTCAAAGTACAAAATGACATACGTACGTCCAAACATATACAAATAAATTTATAAACATCCCCGATTTTCGATTGTGTTACCCCTGTAAGTGTCTCGCTCGCTACGCTCGCTTGCCAATAAACTTGTGGTGCGCTCGAATAGCGCAAATGCATGGCGTGCGAGAAAAAACTTCGAAAGCAGTGGCAAAGAAGCGCAGCTTGACAATTTGCCATTCAGTCTTTCGCCAAGAAGAGAGTAGCTATAAACTTTTTGGTTAAAACAAAGTTGCGTAAGGCATTGCAGCAGGATTCTCTCATGCTCGTTAATTGAAAAATACTGGAACTGTAAACGCTTTACCTAACTTACGTAATTAGAAGCGCGGGCGAATTTTTTTGACGTACGCATACATACCTACATAATTGGCGAGCGAGCGTAGCGAGCGAGACACTTACAGGGGTAACACAATCGAAAATCGGGGATGTTTATTGGCGAGCGAGCGAAGCGAGGGAGCAACTCTAAGATGTAGTCTATGGAAATCCTGAATACGTCGTCGTAAATAAACGCTCGCGCACATACGTGGTCGTTTAAACGCGCGCATACGTGGTCGTTCAAACTGAATAAATGGTCGTTTAAACGCGCGCGCATTCCAGAACTTCAAAGTGTCAACATTTCCCTAGAACTTCGCTCGCTCGCCCAACCAATGCTACACGAGCATTTTCTAGTTTATTTATTTGTATATATGTTTGGACGTACGTATGTCATTTTGTACTTTGACCCGCCGTATTTTTGTGTTCGCTCAACGTTCGACCCCGTCCCAAACTTCACTAAACAGAATCCTCTGGTTTAGCGACCATTACCCGTATCACCTTAGAAATTGAATTGTTTACCGCTTTGAATTGTTTTGCGGGTGCAAAAACTTACTGGAGCTACATTTCTATTCGAGTTAGTGGGGGTGGTAAGGTAATAGCTATTTGTCACAGTTATAAGCCCTACTCAACAACATTTATTTTAAAATTCATTGTCCACTAGACTAACCACGAAGGTAAGTCTTGCCTAGATATGTTCAGTTGTGTGAAAGTATTGTGCTTACAATACTACTAATATCAAATCACTGAAGGAAGTAATTTTTGTGTTGGTACATCAAGCGAACAAGTGTATGTGAAGGTGCCTTGTGTTACGAGGACTGCTTAGCTGATGAAAAATCTTTACCTTTATTGACAGCTTATTTTTTTGTATCTGACCTATCTGATATTTTGCCTACACAGTTACGTCTTGTGTACTTATTCAGTCCATTTTCTAACTGATAGCATTCAAATGGCAAATTTACATTTGGTCCTATATTGAAGATAACCATTGTAGACTTGTTCAAGGTGTGGCCACTTTTAAAACCATGGAGGGCGCTTGCCCATAACCACAAACTTCTGAGTTTTGAGCTAGCTAGATAGCCATCACATAACTCTTCATGATAATACAAAGATTACACATTTTAAAGCATATATTATGTGTTTATAATTGGTTAAAATATATATTTTAAGTGGTTAATATGGAGTTAAGATATATAAGTTAATATGGACAGTTAAGATAGTTATTTAAATACAATAGTGTATTTGCTCTTGTGGTATTGCTGCTGTCTACAAAAAAAAGTGCATCATATCATAACAGCTACAGGTTAAACCATGATGACTTACCTATTTCTTTTTCTTCTTCTTTTTTTCTGTATTAAAATGAAGTAAATTATGAGAATTTTAATACTATATAGCTATCTACTCACTTTATTATTTAAAACTTTTTTTATTTCCTGAGCCACTGGGGGCTCAGGAATCTCTGTCTTTTGTCTTTGTCTTCCATTCTAACACAATTATATCACAACTGATACAATTCTTCTCCTAAATAATCTACTCACTTGTTCTGCCATAGGCTCCGGTTCCATTGTTAATATAATTAAAGCAGGTGACAAATCTAACCGCTAAGTAGCTACTGATCATGCGCAAACTACACAAAACCGATGGTTCGGTAGTCGCGCCGAGAACATTTCTCCCGCCTTTTACTCTTTGCACGTACTGCGCAGCTATTTTTCTGAGTTGTATAAAAACCAAATAAACTGAGCACCCGCGTTATTGCTACCTGGATACGAGATTCCTACAGCAATTGCGGTGTGGATTAGGCGAACTAAGGCTAAGTTCTATAATTTGTGTGGCTGTGTTTCATTTATTTTATTCTTATTTTCTTTTACTTGTCAAGGTTTTGTGCTTTATAACTAATGGAGCTCGATAATCCCAACCTGAAAAAGGAAAGTGCGAATGAAAAACGGGCTCGCCTTGACAAAAGAAACCAGAGGGCACAAGAACTGAGGAGGGCTGAAACCGAACAAGAACGGCAAGCCCGTCTTAAAAAAAGAAATGAAAAGGACAGGGCTAAACGCAAAGCAGAAAGTCCTCTAGAAACTGAGCAAAGACAAAAAAATAGAAAAATTGATGAAACAAATGAATCTGAAGAGCACAAAGAAGTTAAATTAGAGCATAAGAGGAGCAAACTAGCACAAGAGTCCCTTGATAGAAGAGCTGCTAGATTAAATAAAATAAGAATTCAGCAAAAACATAGACGAGCAGTTGAGAGCCAAGAGAATCGATCTGCTAGGCTACAAAATATGAGGATTTTGCAAAAAGAACATTTAGCCAATGAAACCGGAGATGACAGAGCTGCTCGGCTGGAACGCCTGAGTGTTCTTAAAGATGAACGCTTAGCCAAGGAAACACAAGAAGAAAAAGCTGCTAGACTAAAGTATCAAAGCACTCTTCAGGAAAAAAAACTGGCTAAAGAAACATCAGATGAACAGGCTGCTCGACTGAAACTTCAGAACAATTTGCAGGAAAAAAAACTGGCTAAAGAAACTTCAGATGTACGGGCTGCTCGACTGAAACATCAGAACAATTTGCAGGAAAAAAAACTGGCTAAAGAAACATCAGATGAACGAGCTGTTCGACTGAAGCGTCAATGTGCTTATAAAGAAAATGCTTTGGCCAATGAAACTCCAAAACAAAAATCTGCTAGACTTCAAAACATGAGTGTCTATAAACGACAATTTGCTCAAGATGCAGTATTAAAAGTTGTCAATGCTGAACATTTACATAATAATGAAACTGCTCCTCTAATTCATCAAGCCATTCTTAAAGATAAAGTTGTGAAAGAGAAGATGGACAAGTTTCATCACGAAATGTCTTCAATCAAGTCAACAATATGTATTGTATGCTCAGAAAAATTTCCTGGCACTAAAATGGCATCACTGTCAACTACATGTATACGATGTTATCGAGACAAAGCAAACCCAAAACTTTATTCCTCTGAAAACAATATGAATCCTGGAGCAGTGCCCAATGAATTACAGGTTTGTGACATAAATTTGAATTTTCTATTGTATTACAGAACTAACCCGTTGAAATCACTTTAATAATAAACATTGCATAATATAAATGCATCCTCACATTATACACATTTTATAGTTATTCCATCCATGTAACTGTAGCTATCTGAGTAAATTTAAATTACATTAAAGCAATAAAAGCATTCTAATAAGCTGTGAAGCATAATTATTAAATATATATTATATTGATCTATTGATATATAACTGAGTACCATAAAATAATGTTTATATGTTTATATTTATATTCAAAATTAAGGGGTTGTCACAAGCAGAGGAAATGTTGATCTCGACTGTTATGCCACTAATGTCCATCTATCGACTACCCCATGGTCAGTATGGATACAAAGGCCATGTAATCAACCTGCCACAGGATGTCACTTCTTTTGCGTCCAGCCTTCCAAGAAACACAAAAAATCTTGATGTGTTGATCGTGAGGAAACATGGCTCAGATAATACTCACAAGGACTTTAGAGTGAGACGCTCAGTTGTCCTACATGCTCTCCTGTGGCTAAAACAGCACAACAAGTATTATCGTGATGTGACAATTGATATGGAAGAAGTTAAGCAGCTCCCTATTGATGGAAATCTTTCCAATATTACCACTATTGAAGATGCATCCATCAAAATTGAAGACAAAAGCCAGCAACAAGAGGAAAATGATGAAAGTAATCAAGAATTGGGATCCTTTGTTCCAATTACTGTGCAAAAGGGCACAGAAGAAGAGACTGTCAAGAAGTCCATAAATGAGCGACAAAAACCGCATCCAGACAATATAATTCCATGGCCGTCTCGAGGGGACACTCCAATAAACGAGTTTGTCACCGAAGGATACATCTCCTGTGCCTTCCCTACATTGTTTCCCACTGGTAATGGTGATTTTTTGGCTCCAAGACAGCGTACTGTAACGGTGGGGAATTACTTCAAGCATTTGATGCGTTATGAAGATGGCAGGTTTGCCAAACATCCTCGTTTTCGATATTTTGCTCTCAACACCGAAATGAGATGGCGTGCCCTCCAAACTGGTAAGATTTACATAAAGCAACACCCAAAAGATGCACGTCTGTCTTTGGAAGACTTGAAGGAAATGATCAGTAGTGGAGGGAAAGAGCTCAGCAAGCGAGTACTACATTATGCCACCAGCTTACGTGGAACTAAGCAATTTTGGTTCAAGCAGCGAAGTAGGCTCATTTCCATGATTGACTGTCTCGGTATGCCCACTGTATTTTTCACTCATAGTGCCGCTGACAATCAGTGGCCTGAGCTGGCTCGTTTGATTGCTGAAAATCCAGATGAAAGTTCCAGCCGCAGCTCTGCAGTCAATAACAACCCGGCCATTGCTGATTGGTTCTTCTATGAACGAATTAGCAAGTTCATGAAAACATTTTATGTGGATGTTCTTGGAGCCACAGATTACTGGTTCAGATTCGAGTGGCAGCACAGGGGATCTCCTCATGTACATGGTGTAGCTTGGCTGCACAATGCACCAGACATTGAGAAACTATTGTCATCTGATGACAGTGCTGAATTGTTGGATGCTGCTGAGAGGATTACTGCATATGTTGATGGCCTGGTTAGTACAATGAACCCAGGAATTCCTGCTGATGGGAACAACATAATCAATTCTATTCCCTTACCTAAGATTAAACCGCATGTGTGCAACCAACAATACCAAGGCATAAATAACTTGGAAATGGACCTGGTTGATTTAGTTGCTACTTGCCAACGGCACACAAGATGCTCAACATCATATTGCTTGAAGCGTAAGAGAGGCAAGCAGGAGTGCAGGTTCGGCTACCCCAAACCATTACAGCAAGTGACTACTATCACCACACAAGAAGGTGAACCTGTAGTGCTGACTTCCAGAAATGACAATTTGTTGAATGCCTACAACCCAGTACAATTGTCAGCTTGGAGAGCCAATGTTGATATGCAGTACATTGTGTCCAGAAACAAAGTCATCAAGTATGTGGCAAAATATGCTACCAAATCTGAGCCTCGTTCAAAAGGTCTGCAAGAAGTATACAGTACAATCATGAAAAGCATCAAAGAGGATGCCACACCACTCAAAGTAGTGCAAAAGTTATTAACAAGCACTATTGGAGAGAGAGATTTTTCTGCACAGGAGACATGTCATCTTCTTTTGATGCTGCCCTTGTTTAGAGCTTCTCGAGATTTCGTTGTTCTTAGTCTTGATGGTTCTCGACAGGTGACCGAAACATTTGAAGAAGACAAATCTGTGACTGTGGACTCCCAACTGGACCACTATTGTGCTCGTCCTGATGTCCCAGAGTTTAGAGAAGTGTCCCTGCTGAAATTTGTTCAGAAGTACAGAATCCCCAAGAAAATTGGCAGTGCACTGGTGCCAAGGAACAAAGATGTAATAGTGATACCACGTCCTTATTGCTCACCAGATCCACAAGGACCACAATATGAGCAATATTCAAAGCAGAAACTCATGCTTCACAAGCCTTTTGTTCAACTGGATGAGCTACTTGGAGGATGTGACACATATGCAGCTGCTTATGCTACTTTTCTTCAGTCTGGTAATGTGCCAAAATCTCTTGCTGATGATATTCATAGGCTAGAAATGGCACAGGCAGAAGATCAACAGACTGTTGATGAAGAGGTGACTATTATTTATATTTTCAAACAATTCATTTTTTATTCTTTTTTATGTATTCTTTTTGCAGGCATGTGATAACGATGACAATGATGATCAAAACAAGAACACTGTATTGGATTGGATGCAGCTCTGCTATCATCACACAGAATTTGAGCAAGTTGCTTCTACTTGTGAAGTCGACTGGTCTGCTGCTGGAAAAAAGTATGACAACTTGCAGGAAATGCCTTCCTTTATTGCACAGCACAAACAGCATTTTGTCTACTCTGCATATGAAACTGAGGCTGAAGCACAAAATTTGAAAGGAAAGCAGAGTGAAGCTTACCAAATAGTATTCAATCACTACCATGGCAAACTGTGTGGGTCACCTCTAAGGATGATCATCTCTGGCACAGCAGGAACTGGAAAGTCATATTTGATAAAGTGCTTGAAGAAATTGTTGGGCGATTGCCTTCGTGTGACAGCTCCAACTGGAGTGGCAGCTTACAATGTAGATGGCTATACGCTTCATTCGCTTCTCAGCATTCCTGTCACTGGAGACTTTAAGGACTTGGAGGGACAGCGTCTCAGTGCTCTTCAAGGATCACTTTGTGGCGTTAGGTACTTGATAATTGATGAAATGTCAATGGTTGGCCGAAAACTATTTGGTCAGGTAGACAGAAGACTTCGCCAGGCATTCCCTCAAAGGTATCTGTTTATTGTTACTCGTAACTCAACTGTGTTTCATGTTGTTTTTTTAATGAAAAAAATCTAGATCTCATGAGGTACTGGGTGGATGTTCCTGTCTACTGACTGGAGACTGGGGTCAACTACCACCAGTGATGGACTTGCCACTGTACACTACAGCAACAAAATCTGAACTGTCTGACCTTGGCAGTGCTAATTATCGTCTCTTTGATTGTGGTATTGTTTTGAAACAAGTACTCAGGCAAGAAAGCCTAGACTTTAAAGAGTTACTCATGCGTCTCAGAAATGGTGAAATTACTTTGGATGACTGGAAAGTTCTGATGAAACAGACTCCAGCTGCAGTAGGAAATGCCAGCACATTTCAGGAAGCTCTACATCTTTTTCCAACTGCTGCAGCAGTGGCTGAGTACAATGTTGAAAAATTGCGAACAAATTCTCAGCCAGTAGCAAGAATTGAAGCCATCCATTCTGGTCCTAGAGCTAGCAGAATTCCTGCAAGTGATGCTGGTGGATTGGAACCAGTTATTTTTTTAGCATGCAAGGCACGTGTAATGCTGACTGCTAATCTGTGGGTTCAAGTTGGACTGGTTAATGGAGCACTTGGTACAGTTGTGTCAATTTGCTACGATGGTGCAGATCAATCACCACCAAGTTTACCAGTAGCAGTGACAGTAAAGTTTGATTTCTACACTGGTCCTACTCTGGCAGATGGCACTGTTCCAATAGTTCCACTACGCCGCACATGGTTGTCCTCTACCTACCCATGCTCGAGACTCCAGCTTCCCCTAAAATTGGCCTGGGCAGTTACAATTCACAAGTCCCAAGGTATGACATTAGACAAAGTTGTCATTGATGTGGGGAAAAAAGAATTCTCGGCTGGACTGACTTTTGTGGCATGCTCACGTGTGCGGCATGTAAAAGATCTGCTTTTCAATCCTCCGTTCGCTTTTCAACGTGTAGCACATCTAGCCAGCAGCAGACGTCATAAAGAAAGACTCAATGAAGACCTCAGATTAGAGAAACTCAGCAATAGTTTAGGCTCACAAACAACACTGTCAGTCAAGTCTGAGTCGTGCACAGATCACAGAATTAGCGAGGAGGCAGAAGAAGCAGAAACAGCAACAAATGTGCCCCATATTCCAATTCCATCATCAGGGGAAGCACATGATGCCTGCTGTAATGGAGACTGCAAAAATATTATCGCTAATGAACCACCTCTTCCGGTCGAAAGAAAAAATAGTCTCACTGATGATGTTGTTGTCACTAGCGTTGACACCCATACTCACCAATTCCACTATAACCCTGTCAATGAAGAGTGGCAGCGTGCACAATGTGAAAGGCTTGGATTGCAGTACTGTGGACCAAATGGAGTCACTCCTGGTGGTTCTAATGTCCCATTAACACGTCCGACCAATTTCAAGAGGATAGTTGGCGATGGAAATTGCCTATTTCGATCTTTTTCTTTGATTCTTACAGGATCGGAAGAGCAGCACTTAGCTATACGAGGTGCTATCGTACAGCACATGAGAACAATTGGGGATGCGATATGGCCACATCAGATTGCTCCTCTTCTGAGACAGATTCAAAATCTTGGAGAAGTGCACCTTGTTGGCTCAGTTTATACAGATGCAGAATGGGAGCTGGGAATTGAGCAGTATATTGCAGCAACCAGGATGAATCAAAACAGGGCATGGGGATCGGAGGTTGAAGTCATGGCATTGGCACACCTTCTGGATACCCCAATATACAGTTATGATACCGTGAGTGGTTGGAATCTATATATCCCAGGTATGGTGCATGGTACATTTAATTTCAGTCATACAGATACACATCAAATGGCTATGTATGTGCACCATGCTGTTAACCACTATGATGTGGTCAATTCAGTGCAGTAATTGGTTAAATTTGGCAAAATTTAATAGTGGTCACATCAAATGCATAGCGCACAGGCTTTGTAATTGTTGTCTTTCTTGCTGTAAAGCGGGAATTGTCTTTATGGTAGTAGTTTGAGTTGACTTTATTAGGAGACACCAAAATTAGCATTCTTGGACTCATGTACTGATTTCACAATGTGTGGGCTGTAATAATGTGGAGCCCTGAGCTCTTTGTGTGCCTCTGCAAAGACGACCTCCAGGAATGCATTTTTTGCTGGGATTTCCGGTGTTTCCTGAGCTCACTAACTGGGTGGCAGGGAGTCCCAGTAATCACAAAGTGTCGTCTATGTCCACACATTTCGGTACAGTTTGCCATCCAAACAGTCCTCAAATTATTTGTCCATTTAGAACCTAGCTTGTGTGCCAGTATAAATAACTGGGTATTTTAAGCTGGAGGTCCTAAGTTATTTTTCATCAACTATATTCAACTAAACGTCATATTTTATGCTCATCAAATTTATACTCAAGTTCTTAAAAATTTCAATGTCAAGTATTGAACTCAAGTCTTATAAATTTTGAATATTTTTATAGTCAAATTCTTATACTCGAGTGCTTCAAGTTTACACCTTAAAGAAAGATTTTTAACTGCAGCAAGCTGCTTACAAGTACACCTTATTTGCTTTAACTTTTAGTATTAACTTTCTTCTTTAAATATGAAGGAGGAAATAAATGGTTTTATCATGAACATAAATTTCATATGACTAGCACAACATTTCAAGTTCTACTTTTTTAACAGTCCTGAAGCATTTTTTTGTATCACAAAATATATTATTAAACATTTTCACAAATAATAATAATTACATTCATTAAAATTTTCTAAAAAGGACCCAAAGTAAATATCAGTGCATTTGAAAATGTGACTACTATGGTCCCCTCTGAAATATTCGGAGGGGGGCAATCATCTGTCGAAGATGAGTACAGATGATTGTCCATATCTATCATATGTCACATCCAAAATTACCAACTTTTAAACAATAGTAAATAACACATATGCAATACATTCTTGGAATAGTGTACAGTATCAACTGACAGATTGTCTATCTGGTTTATACAAAACTTTGAAATGGTTGGTAACTTTGTATGTGTATGTATGGTTATGGTATGCTGATGAGCTCAAAAAAGAGCGAAACAATCATTTCCCCCCCTAAAATTATCATACAGTGTACTCATTTTAAATTGCATTTTCTCTAAGTGGTTTTATTTTCAGCTGGGCCAGCTCGCTCGCCATTTGCGCTATTCGAGCGCACCACTAGTTAGGGGTGGATAATGCAAAATCGGGTATATGTTATAGGTATATATGTATGTGGGATGGTACGTATGCCATTTAAACGCTCGCGCGTGGAACGTTTTTCTCCAAAAAACACGGCTTTTTAGTCTTGACCCCAGTTTATTCTGAAACTACAGCATTAAGCAAGCCTTACTTTATACTTAAGCTCCAAAGTGTGAGAAAATTCCGGAGAAAATGCTTGTTTTTCAAGAAACAAAAAGTTGATTCTACCCGTTACTATGGCATTGAAGACCCTTTTCCAGATTTAATTTCAAAACTTCGCCGTTTTAGGAGGGACGCGGAGTGCCGATTGTTGGTTGTCAAGAGCCATTGGTAGTCAGAATACCGTAGTATTAATGCTAAGGAAGCTACTACTACTCGAAGGAAGTTGAGGTAAGTACTTAATTCAATATTTGTTAGCTAAATATGCAAATTTCGCCTTTTTGATTTTTCTACTGTAGTGCCGCTTGTTGGTTGTCAAGAGCGGACTGTAGTGGTAACCCTATAGAAGCTATTACTAGTATGTAAGTACCTAATTTCTTTTTTGTTAGCTAAAAAAACTCTGGCTCTTTTTTCTTTTTCTTTTTTTTTTTTTTTAATTTTTACGGTACGTGTACTTTACCAAATATTTAAATGGCTTTGCATAAAAGCGGTTTTCTGTTACTATGGAAATTATTTCCGCGGTTAGTACTGATTTCTAAGTTATTTAGTTCTTTTCAGAATAAAATTTCTTCATCTGTACAGTTCTATTTTGAGCCATGGAACTACCCAAACCTGATATATCTTTTACTGCTGAGAGTGTTCAAGAGGAAAGGATTAAGCTTGACAAAAAGAATGAGAGGCTGAGAGCCAAACGCTTGGCTGAAACTGATCTAGAGCGAGAGGAGCGGCGAAGAAAAAGAAACTGTAGAGACAGAGCCAGACGTGCTGCAGAAACTCCAGTTGAAAAAAAAAATAGACTGGATAAAAGAAAAGCTGCATTAGCCAATGAATCTATGGTTCAAAGAACCTCAAGATTACAGAATGCTTGTGAATATAAACAGCAACTGTTCAAGGCTGAATCCCTAGAACAAAAAGAAGCTTTCCTGCAGAATAAGAGGATCCTAAAGAACCAACATCTTGAGGCTGAATCAGATGCTGTAAGACAAGCTAGGTTGCTGCAAATGAAAATGAATCAGCAGCACAGGCGTAGTTCTGAAACTATATCTGAAAGACAAGCCAGGCTAGAGCAACTGAAGGTCTATCAGCAGCTTAGGATTAGTGCTGAGACTGAAGCTGAAAGACAAGTCAGGGTAGAGCAGCTGAAAATGAATAAACATCAGAGGCTTACTGCTGAGACTGAAGCTGAAAAACAAGTCAGGCTAGAGCATCTGAAAATGAATCAGCAGAACCGCCTTTGTAACGAAACTTTAGTAAACAAAGAGGCCAGACTGGAGAACAAAAAGCAGCGTTTGCAAGCTGAAACCCTTGAAAACTCTCTTTCTAGATTAGAACGAATGAGCACTCGTCAGCGAGAGCGTCTTGAAATAGAGACACCAGAACAGAGGTCTGTTAGACTATCTAAGAAATATGTGTCTGAGCAGAATTCCGGTAACCGACTCGTACCATTGTTGAATGATGTATTTTTGAAGGAAAAAATAAAAATTTTCCATGAGTCAATGTCATCAATAGAGTCACCAATCTGCTCTATATGCTTGGAACATTTCCCAGGCACACAGATGGCAAGTAATTGTACTGAATGTCGGCGATGCTTCCGTGACAAGAAAATTCCCAAGTTATTTTCAGCTGAGAACAACATGAGTCCAGGGCCAGTACCAGCTGAATTACAGGTAAGTAACTTTATTATCTATAATACTTTTATAGTAAACACACATGATTAATAATAGTGCCATAGACTATGTGACCACAGGGGAGGAACCAAAAGGGGGCCAGCCCCCCTCCCCCACTCCATCCCCTGAACCAAGTTTATTGAAAAATTATGATGAACAAAGGGCTCCAATATAGGCAAATATGTTTATACATGCTACTTCAATGCTTTTCATTGATAAATAAATGTACAAATCATTTACATACTGTATTAAATTTCATAAATTTTGACCTAAATATATTTGGGCCCTCCCTGTCATTAGCAGTGGATCAGCCCCTGGACCATGTATTTGTTTGTTATTATTATTGCTTAATATTATTTCCAACTTTGTTTCACATTTATTTTTACCAAATATTTTTTTATTAATTAAGTCAGAATTTTTTCTTTTTTATATGTGGTCACACTTTATTGACCATTTAAGCAATGAAAACTAATATATTTTTTGGCAATATTAGCAATTATTGTGATACTATATAATGTTACAATTAACACAATATAGACTTTATGTAACATTATTATTTTGCAGGGGTTGTCACAAGTGGAAGAAATGTTGATATCATTAGTGATTCCTATAATGTCTGTTTATCGTCTACCTCATGGACAGTATGGCTACAAAGGCCATGTCATTAACCTGCCGCAAGACATCACGGCCTTTGCCACCAGCCTGCCGAGAATTCCCAAGGAATTAGATATACTGATTGTGAGGAAAAAGGGCTCAGACAACTCTCATCGAGATTTCAAAGTTAGAAGGGCAGTTGTGCTTAATGCACTCCTGTGGTTGAAGCAGCACAACAAGTACTATCGCAAAGTCAACATTGACTACACTGCCCTGAATGAACTTCCAGAAGATGGACATTTATCCAACCACTCCGGTATTAAATCCTCTACCTGCAATGAGGAAGATGGTGCATTACTAAAAAATCATGATGAACAAGATTATGATACTGAATCTTTTATTCCAATGGCCGCTCCAAAGTTGACTGAACTAGATACAGTCAAACATTCAATTCAAGAAAAGCAGAAAAAAATGCCTTCAACTACTGTATCTTGGCCTCCTCTAGCCGATGCACCAGTGAATGAGTTTGTAACGGAAGGTTACATGTCCTGTGCTTTCCCCACTCTGTTTCCTACGGGAGCAGGTGATTTTCTGGCCCCACGTGAGCGTGCAGTGACAGTAGGCAACTACTTTAAGCACCTCATGAAATATGATGATGCCAGGTTTGCAACACACCCTCGCTTTCGATACTTTGCACTCAATTCAGAGATGCGATGGCGGGCACTTCAGGCAGGTCGAGTGTACATCAAACAACATCCGAAAGACGCACATTTGTCACTCGATGAACTAAAAAGTATTGTCGACTGTGGGGGAGAGCAATTTACCAAAAAAGTGTTGCACTATGCCTGCAATCTTCGTGGAACTAAGCAGTATTGGTTCAAGCAGAGGATCCGCCTGATAGCCATGATTGACAAGCTGGGACTGCCGACAATATTTTTCACTCACAGTGCTGCTGATGGCCAGTGGCCAGAACTGGCTCGTCTCATCTGCAAGGACAATCCTGAAAGCAGCTCAAGTCGCAGCAAAGCAGTCAACAATAATCCGGCTATTGCTGATTGGTTCTTTTATGAGAGAATCACTAAATTTGTGGAGATGTACTATGTTGATCTCCTCGGAGCCACAGACTACTGGCTGAGATTTGAATGGCAACATCGTGGAAGTCCACATGTGCATGGGTTGGCCTGGCTACCCAGTGCTCCTGATGCAGAAAAGCTGCTTACATGCGACTCTTCCTCACAACTGCTGGACTCTGTGGATGGAGTCATTGCCTATGTGGATGAGTTGGTGAGCACCATGAATCCTGGCATCCCTGCAGATGGAAGCAACATGCACAATGTGGTTCCACAACCAAAAACCAATCCACATGTATGTAACAGGTCCTATGGAGAAGTGACTGATATGGGGGAGGACCTTGTAGACTTGATTGCCACATGCCAGAGGCACACTAGGTGCTCCACATCGTATTGCCTGAAGAAAAAGAAGGGCAAGCAGGAGTGCAGATTTGGCTTTCCTAAGCCACTGCAACCCGTCACATGTGTCACCTCTCAAGACGATGGAGAACCAGTGGTACTGACCAAGCGCAATGACAATTTGCTGAATGGGTATAACCCAGTGCAGCTGTCAGCCTGGAGGGCCAATGTGGATATGCAGTATGTGGTGTCCAGACAGAAAGTTACCAAGTACGTGGCCAAGTATGCTACCAAATCGGAGCCTCGATCCACAGCCTTACAGGAAGTGTACCGCAACATCATGAAGAGTGTAGATGATGATGGTACTCCTTTAAAGGTTGTGCAGAAACTGCTTACAAGCACTGTTGGCGAGAGAGACTTTTCCGCTCAAGAAACATGCCATCTCCTCCTCATTGCTTCCTATGGTTAAATCATCTCGTGATTTTGTGGTCCTCAGTTTGGATGGATCTAGAGAAGTGGATGACAATCTTGAAGAAGATAAACCAGTGACTCTGGAATCCCAGCTGGATCAGTACTGTACTCGCCCAGATACAGGGGACTTCAATCAACTTACGCTGCTGAAATTTGTTGAGAAGTACAAGATCCCAAAGAAAAAAGGGGATTCAGTCATTCTCAGAAAAAAGGAAGTGCTGGTTATTCCACGTCCTTATTGCTCATCAGATCCAGATGGACCAAATTACGAGCAATACTGCAAGCAACAGCTTATGCTGCACCAGTCTTTTCGTCAACTCGAACAATTGCTAGCTGGAAATGATCGTTACATGGATGCTTATGCCTGTTTTTTTAAATCAGGAAATGCTCCGACTTCACTTGCTGATGACATCCAGCGGCTGGAGACTGCACAGGAGAAAAGATGTTCCCACAATGAGGTAAGGGATGATAGTATTAATTTTGCTCACGTGATTTATATTACTTTGTGATTTTAGGATGAATCTGACGAAGATGATTCCCATCCAGTTGCCACCCTTCAAGACTGGATGTTGCTGTGTGGTCACCAGCATAGCATGGGAGCCTCTGCTGTAGCCTCATGTGACAAAGTTGATTGGACAGCTGCAGCAAAGCAATATGACAATGTGGGTGAAATGCCCTCTTTTGTGGCACAACTGCGTCAATGTGCAGATATGTGGTCAGCGACTAGCATAAAGGTGGACTCCAGCAAGCTGCAAGGAAAGCAACTAGAAGCATTTGATCTTGTAAATAAGCACTTTAGCTGTCAGAATCAGCAACAGCCTCTGAAAGTTATAGTATCTGGAACAGCGGGGACAGGAAAATCATACTTGATTGGTTGTTTGCATGAGCTGTTGGGAGAGAAACTTTGTATTATGGCTCCTACTGGAGCTGCAGCTTACAATGTTCATGGCCACACACTGCACTCCTTGTTGAAGATCCCAGTCCGAGGTGACTTTAGAGACCTCGAAGGGCAAAGTCTTCACAGTCTCCAAGAATCACTGGATAGAGTCTCCTATATCATTCTAGATGAGATGTCGATGGTGGGCAGGAAACTGTTTGGTCAGATGGATCGCAGATTGCGTCAAGCTTTCCCCCATCGGTAAGCAGTAGTCATTAAATTGTGAATGTCAGTGTGTGACTTTTGACTCTTCATTTAACTTGCAGGTCCAATGAATTATTTGGTGGGTGCTCGTGCCTACTCATTGGAGATTGGGGACAACTTCCACCTGTTATGGATTTGCCCTTGTACACAACAGTATCAAGGTCAGAGTTGTCAGACCTTGGCAGTGTTAATTATCACCAATTCAATTATGCCATAACTCTTGATCAAGTGATGAGGCAAGCTGGTGAAAACGAGGCTCAAAAATTATTTCGTGGTATTCTGTTGCGGTTGCGAAATGGGGAGTTGTCAGTTGCAGACTGGAAGCAACTAATGAAGCAAACTTTAACTGAAATTGATGACCCAACAGTGTTTAATAATGCTATTCATCTGTTCCCCTCCACAGCTGCAGTGGCAGAGTACAATGTTGCCAAATTGCGTTCAATTGGTCAACCTGTGGCAGTGATCAAGGCAGTTCATTCTGGACCTGGAGCTAGCAATGTTTCCTCTGATGATGCTGGCGGACTAGAACCAGTAGTGTGCCTAGCAGAGGGAGCAAGAGTGATGCTGACTGCCAACTTGTGTGTGCAAGCTGGTCTTGTCAACGGAGCAATCGGCACAGTTGTGGCTGTCTGCTATGATGGTGCTGGTGAATCTCCACCAAGTCTTCCTGTAGCAGTAACAGTACGATTTGATTCATACAACGGCCCCTCTCTACATGATGGATCAGTCCCCATCATTCCATTGAGACGCATGTGGCTGTCTTCCAATAAGCCATGCTCCAGACTTCAGCTACCACTAAAACTAGCGTGGGCAGTAACCATTCACAAGTGCCAAGGTATGACCCTAAGTAAAGTTGTTGTTGATGTCGGAAAAAAAGAATTCTCAGCTGGCTTAACGTTTGTTGCATGCTCGCGTGTTCGAGAGTTGAAAGACTTGCTCTTTGTCCCCCCATTTCCATTTCAGCGAGTAGCCAATCTAGCCAGTGGCCGTCGTCACAGTGAACGACTGCGTGAAGAGAAAAGATTAGAATCCTTGCACAATAAAATAATGCCATGTGAAATTATTCAGCCCACTGAATTGCCTGTAACTACATCAGCCATTGATGCCGACATTCTAGCTGATGAGGCAGATGTTGCTATCCAGCATAACATTTCAACGTGTGAGGTTCACAGTCAAATCACCCACACAGTCAATTTTGCGTCTCTGCCTTCACAGCAACTTGTATCTGCTATTCCAAACTTGCCAAAATGTGTGGCCCAGGCTGATGAAAACGCAATGAGTTGTGATTTACCAAATCCTGTACTGACAGAAAAGCAGTCACCCAATGTGCCTACACTTGGCAAGGATCAAGCCAAGGAAGTATCAAGCCAATTAGAAATTACCAGAGTCGAACAAAACAATGACTGCTTTAAATACCATCCTGGTGATGTGGAGTGGCAGCAGAGAACCTGTCAGGAATTGGGATTGGAGTATCAAGGACCGAATGGAATAGAGCCAGGCAGCCTGAGCACTCCATTGACTAGCCCCACTGGATTCAAAAGCATTAGTGGTGATGGAAATTGCATGTTTAGAGCTTTCTCATTTATCATCACTGGCTCTGAAGACCAGCACGTACAAGTTAGACAATCTATTGTACGACACATGAGAACCATTGGCACAAGCCTGTGGGAAAGTCAAGTCTCTTCCCTTTTGCAGCATTTGCGCTCCATTGGAGAAGTGTCAGAGAACAGCAATGGGTCATCGTGTGCCGAGTCCAGAACAGATGGAATCCACCAATACATCTCTGCCACTAAAATGGACTGTGACAGAACTTGGGGCTCAGAAGTGGAGATTATGGTGCTGTCCAACCTCTTGAATACTGCCGTGTATACTTATGATACTAATTATGGGTGGAGCAAGCACATTCCATCCAACGTGCATGGCCAGTTTGATGTCTCCACTTACAGTGATTCTCGAATGGCCATGTATGTTCGCCATGCTGTCAACCATTATGATGTCATTACTGCAGTTCAATAAGTTTGGCAAAGTATGCAGTATGATTTTGTAAATCTGTGCACTTGTAACACCTCTTCAGGTAAGTTTATAACTACTGTGTATTTAGTTCATTGTGTGTAGTGGAAATAAAGAGTAGTATGCTAAAGTCAGGTGCAATGTACCTTAGTACTGGGACATTACAATAATGGTCCCCACTACATTTAATTAAATTGGTACCAAAATAAGCACCATTACTGCTATTACAAAATGCATTTTGATCTCTCACTCAGTGACTGGTTTGCCAACCCAGTACTCTTGTCTTTAGACAGAACACATGAGAGATGTCTAGTAATGCTGAAATTAGTGTGTCCAACAATTGGGAACACTTGAAATGGTTCACAAGTGTGTGCGTGTGTGTGTGTGTGTCTTAAATCAAAACTGACACTCTAAACCATTTAACGTGTAAATGGCAGATAATTTATGCCATTTTTTTACACTGATTTAGTTTTTTTTCCCTTCAAATATGCCTATCAAATTTCTCATTAGATCAGCGGCACTGTTCCTTGTACTCAAGCTTTTCAAAACCCACTGAAATACCTGTTATTTTTAGATCACGAGTGATTAGAGTTATAATACGTTTTCTAGCACATATGTATCTATGATACACTGAGCTGAACAGTAGCATTGTAGTCGGCACCTAGCCAGCTCTGACCTGTTACAATTTTGTTCTTGTTGGGCGACTTGATATGGTGTTTGTGAACCAATGCCGCAAGTCAGAGCCAATACTCCCACCCAGTGAGTGGCAAACTATCATGACTGTATGCTATAGTCCTCAGAGACAGCAAATGTCCAAGTTCTCACCTATGTGAGTCTGGTGATGTTGTGGTACACAGTTACCACAATGGTTGTGGTTTCACTCTATGTGACTCCACTATGTGCACAGTCTGCAAATGTAATGTCATGATTCCAACAATGTTCAGATTGTGCAGTAGTCATTGCTGTAGATAATCTAAGCATTAGCTTTAAAAAATACTTAAAAGTAAGACCTTATTTATTTGAACTGCTTTACCAACTGAACATCAAGAATAATGAGCATATAACAGGTAAGGAAAGTTTGACGATCACCATAAAAATGCACACACTAAATAATGGCAATTGTCTATGTTTATCATTATCAAGTTATGGGTGTATCCTATAATATTTTAATAATTATTCCGCTACATTGTCATATAGGTTATTATAGTACATTATCACCCATGACTTCATATTGATTATATCATACTGATGATTCCTAATAAGGATGAAACAATCACAGCATAGATGTAATTTCAGTGATTATTTAATTTGGGTCAGAATTAGGGGAGTACTTTGTATAACGTGAGAGGACAATATGACCAATTTTAGTGTGGTCTGTGGTCGAGGTGTAAATATGTGAGGTTCAGCTATAACCACAGTTTGTATCTCTAAGTTATGTCCATATTTTTTTCAATGTACATGTATTATTTTATTATTCGTTTCGCAAGAAAGAGCAAAATTGACAATCTGTGTGTTTGTGTCTGTGTGTTTGTGCTTTCTTGTATGAGGAATTATTTTTTCCCAGCTAATTATAGTAAGGTTAGTCTGGTAGAGGATCATTCTGCACTAGAGGTCATAAAGCTCTCCAATTGCAGCTGTTTGGAGAATGTAGCTCCAATTGCAGCTAAAAGGTGAATTCTAAGTTATAATTTTAGTACCATTGGAAGTATTTATTAGAGGCCATAATAATGTTCTCTAATAAATATTCTAAGATTCTTGAAGTGTGATGAGACTGGATAGTTTTCCTTAATTTGGTTTCTTAAGACATGAAAAATAAACTACATGTATGTGTGAAGGATAATATAATATATAGTACCAGTTTTGTTTTTATTTATTTATTATGTTTTTCAGAATTTTTTTTCTTATTTACCTATCCATTTGTATTCATTTAATTATTTATTTGTATTTATTTATTCATTTATTATTATTTTTTTAGGGAGATTTTGTTTATTTGTTTAGTGAGAGGGAGAAATATAGAAACTATTTATTATTTTTGTGCAAGTATTTTATGTGAAGATCAGCTAATTGTAGTCAAGATCACTCAGGTCTCTGTCATCTTGCCACAAGTTATAGTGTGGTCAGCCACAGCTCACTCAGCTCAAGAGGTCATCTTGCCACAAGCTATGCATGGTGAGGTCAGCCACTGGTCACTCAGCTTAAGAGGTCATTCAGCCTCTAAATTGCAGCTGATTGAGAATTGTAACAGTCAGTGCATGTGAAATGTACTACATTGTCTTAAAGCAGCTGTTAGTAGTGTAGTAGAAAAACTGTGAAAGTTAATCTCTGTTTAGTTGTGTTGACCAGCAACCTAATAAGAGTCCCAATTAAGATTTCACTTCACACTATGAGACTATGCAGGCAGGGGTGTATTTCCCCTTGAGTCAAACCACCACTACAACTATTGATCGTCTAGGACATGTGTGTGCCTATGGGTACTTAACCTGCACTTATACCATGGTTCGTTCAAACCGTCCAATCAGATTTCTCAATTCGGGGTGAATAAATCACTTATACACCGCCTAGGAGGTGAATATTTTTTGCCCGTGGCCTAGAATTACGATCTGTAGCTAAGCGAAGCCGAGACCAATGAGGCTACAGAAAAAATGGTTGTTATGCGTTTCTTATAGCCTAGAGCCATGGTACAAGTCGGTTGCACCGCTCGGTGCGCGGTCGGTACGGGATTTACACTATCCTCGGGCCTTCGGCCCTCGGTTGTGTAAATCCCATACCGACCTCCACCTCGTGATG
>WLWD01004894.1_pt1 | contig 28613 bp, 20 predicted proteins | sample 6712731 | NCBI WGS metagenome assembly WLWD01 (sample SAMN12718690, study PRJNA576275) | sponge metagenome | isolation source: marine sponge | host: Mycale hentscheli | place: New Zealand: South Island, Marlborough, Capsize Point | collected 2014-11-01
GTGCGGCGTGCGTGGAATCTCACTCTTCAGGATAATATGGGCGTGGTTCAGGTCCAAGTATTCTTGCATGACGGTGTTGAAGACGGAGAGCTTGTCCTTGGCCCTGAGCGACTTCTCATTGGATATCAGTCTTGACATGGCTTGCTTCCGAGTATATCCCAGAACTGGTGGATCTTTCTTCCTGGGTAGTGACACTGAGAATCTTCCTTCTATTCTTTTGTACGAAGAGTTGAACTCCTGGAGAGCTCTCTCGTCCTCCGGGGCATGAATAGGTGATTCAGGGACACGATCAAGCTCCCACAGCTTGCTGAGGTTCTCAAGGAGGTCACTGGGAGAGGTGCTGGAGATCATGCCGACGAACTTGGGTCGATCTTGGAGTGGACAATTCATGACTAGACCCAGGGTGGTGTCCTGGACGAGACAATCATCCACCCAGAATTCTTTGTAGTCTTTCAGGAAGTGGTTGTAGGCCTTGAGGTTGAGGATAACTTGAACATTCCACCGAGCTCAGGATCTGCTACATGGCGGCCTTTAATTCTCGGATCTGCTAGGATTCTGTCTCTGCAGGCAGGAAAAGAGAGTGGCTTCAGCTTCGGATGCACCACGAACTTGACTGAGGGAACTTTGCACGAGCCATCCAGGGACTGTAGGGTGGCTTCTGCGGAAACTTACAGAGTACAGAATGAGAGGTATTGTTCAAGTAAATAGGATTATAAGTTCTTTTCAATTGAAGCTCACGTGCCAGGTCTTCTTGAATAGTGCACACACCTGCACCACTGTCAAGGACAGCACGAGCTCTGACCACTCTGTCGCCATTGGAGATAGCAACAAGAGCAGTCTGAAGGGAGGTGGCATCACAGGTGTCAGACATCTCATCTTTCTTGACTGGACCTGTCAAGTGGAGGGCAGTTTGAGGAGTCTGTTGAGGATGTTGGGTGGAGGTTTCTCTTGGCATGTGGAGCATGGTATGATGTCTTCCTCCGCATGTTCTACAGGCGAAGCGACTAGGACAGGTTCTGAAGCCATGTTGGGAAGAGAAACAATTTAGACATAATCTGTGCTCTCTTACAAGCTTGTTGCGTTTGTCTATGTCAAAAGACGCAAACATGGAGCAACGCAGGAGTCCATGAGTTTCCTTGCATGCTGGGCAACCAGGTAAACCAGGTAGAGGCTTTCTCTGTGATGACTTGCCGTTGTGGAAGGTCTTCTGATAGGACGGAGAGGAAGGTGGCGTGAATGCTGAAGAGGAGGATGTGGTTGATTCAGGGTTCACGGGCTTTGGAGCTTCAGTGAATCTACTTCTCCACTTCTTGAGGAACACTCCGAATGATTCTAAGTCCGGTGGTCCGTCATATTCAGTGAAGGTGCGCATCAATTCAGTCTTGCAGGTTTCTGAGAACTTCGATACTCAAGATGAGGCCACGTACTTGGAGAAGGGAAATAAATCTGTTGGCAAGTAAATAACCATTGTCATACACATAATCAAGATCTTTTTTGTTGAGGTCAATTGCTGTGATAGATTCAGAATATCTTTGGTGAACCAAACTTTACCCTGAGTAGACTCATCATTGTGGATAAATCACAGCTGTCGTCTTGAAGGTTGCTGAGGATCTTCTTTCCTTCTTCATGCAGCATGGACTTGAGCAACAATCCACGAATCTTGAGGGGACTATGTCCTTTTGCACGAGTCTTGATGGCAGTGGTAAACAGAGTTTGAAACGTTTGCCATTTGAGCTCAATGTGAAGAGCAGCTCCTTGTGAGGTGGAAGATGAAGGAGTGGTAGGAGCTGAAGCAGGAGTGGTCGACGATGGCGGGGTATCCTTGTATGTCTTCCGGATGGAGGATGTCAACAGCTTGCCTTTATCCTGGAGGTACTGAATACTCTCTCGAAGGAATGGATTGTTTCTGGACAGAGTGCCTGCTTTATAGTAAAAGGTGGAACATTTTTCGAGCAGAGCATCTGCCGTTGTGCGGAAGTGAGGAGAGTCTGTTTCTGTTTCATCCAGGGTGGCATCCATGTCGTGGACTAGAACCTTGCACTCATCCCAGAGGGATAAGGAGTCCCTCAACATACGAAGTGCTTTGTTCAGATCACGATGTAATTCATGATGCTTGTCACGTTCTTGCTCCTCGAGTAGAGCAGAGTCTTCATCTTCTTGTACAAGGTCTTCGATGTCTGAATGATAGCTGTCATGATCCTTGATGTGGGCTTTGAGATCTTTGGAGAGATCATCTATATCATATATGTTTATGTCGTCCGGATGGTTGTCCTGAATTTCCATGATCTTCTTGTGAATCTTGGTAATCTGGCTGCGCTTTTATGCTCTCTTGTGGCGGAGTCTTTCTAGATCACCATTCGGTCTGGTTGGTTCATCCATCTATATATAGACCGGATGAGATTGAATACTTAAGAGTTGTTTGTTGACTCGGAGGCTAGAATAACCAAGTCTTCGGAATTTCTGAGGTGTCGATTGACGTCTGGCGGAAATGACGATTGACGAGGAATTTGGAGAGTGACCTTTCTGGAAGGAAGACGAGAGGTCAACACTTCACTTCAACTGAAGGAGTCAGTGTGTTAGTGTAGCTCCAATTGAGGGCGTCGGCTGATTCGTCACAGAGCGGCTCGAAGGACCAACGATGATGGGGTGTGTAAAGTCCCACCATTGAGCTCTTCTAACTACGAAGGACCAGACGGTTTACTTAAGATGGCGCTAGACTAGAACTACCCGCAACCGCTGGCGCAAGCTTGCAGTCTTGAGCAGCAGTCTTATAAAAGCGCGCACTCTCTAGCGATGTCTTGCAGAGTTCTCAGAGGTAAACAATATTTATCAACATACAAGCACAAACATTATAAGGAACACAAAGGATAAGGAAAGTTGTGGTTACACGGAAATCATGAATATAATTAAGAGGGAAGGGAATAGGAAATGGTCAACAGAAATAAATGACAAGTACGGATTACAACAGGTAAGGTAAAGTAAACGTTCAATGTTTGAATGTTTATGTCTAGGTGACGTCTTTACGGAATCCTAGACAATATTCATTGGAATTTTGCTGTGCATTAAATAGATAAACGATTAAGACCCCATTCAAAATGACTTATTTCGAATATCCGAACATTTCAAATATCTGAACAACCCTCGGTCCTGAGGTGTTCGGATAACTGAGGGTCTACTGTGTACATATATATTTATTTATATAGAATGAGATAGAAAAAGAGAATTATCCATGCTATATCAATGAAGCACTAAAGGTGCGAACCCTCAACGCTATTAAGCATTACCTAGCTATTACAATATAATCTCATCTCCTTCCAAAAGAGAAAGCAATCTGTTGCCTATTTTAATGAGGCATCAAAATAGCTCGACCAATGAAAATGGTACATGGAAATGCTGTCTGCATAAGAGAAGAAGCTAAACTAGCCAGAAACACTCACCAGTACACATTTTCAATGCGAAACTTCACTTCTTTCAACTATATTAACTTTCCTGAGCATAAATCAAACTACACCGCTGGCTGCAAGAAATTATTTGCTCACGTGATTATGACTTGAGCTTAACAGACGGACAAATAGACAAAATGACTACTATAACCCTCTTGTGCATGCACGCTGAGGGTTGACGATACCTTCACTACATCAAGAATAGGAAAATATAATAACGTCCTCCAAACAAAATAAGAGTGGGTTTCCCGAGCTGCTCTGAGAGCTGATGGATTTCAACATGTCTTGCAGATTCTCTAGGAGGTGCTGTCTGGTCCTGAAGCCGGAAATGACAAAGATTCCGTCTTTCAACTTGTGGCAGCGATCAATGCATGTGCTAACTTTATCCAGGTGACTAGGGTTGTCTACTTTCAACTTGCCTTTAGCAATTATAAATCACAACCACAATTACAACAACAACAACAAAAAAAAAACTGTGATTTCAGGTTATTTCAAGTTCTAATGGGTTTGGATTGTACAATCCAATTAACAACTACTGCCATGTACAATAATATTTTCCAGTTGGCTACATTATAGCTAATCAGCTTACCCACAATTCATTTAATACCAGCATTGATCAAAGGTTTGAATTGTATATATATATATATTTATTGCAGTTTTGATATTTTTTCTTGAATATTTCCGCATCACGCGAGCGTTCTGTATTCTCCCATATTGTACGGTTTATATTGTACGGTACACTACGCATGCGCGTAGCGAGTAAAATCAATGAAAATTGTATTGTGACCGGTCGAGAAAAAATATCAAGGCAGCAATAAATCACTTATCACACTCGTCGTACAATATGGGAATGATATTTTACTCTCACGCCACATTTTCACTCGCCTTTGGCTCGTGAAAATATTCATATATAATATATATATATAATACTTATAGCACGAGTCAGAGTACAATATGGGAAAATATTTTACGAGCACGCAAAATATTTTCACGAGCCAAAGGCGAGTGAAAATGTGGCGTGAGAGTAAAATATCATTCCCGTATTGTACGACGAGTGTGATAAGTGATTTATTGCTGCCTTGATATTTTTTCTCAACCGGTTACAATTCAATTTTCATTGATTTTACTTTTTTTATTTTTTTTTATTTTATTTTATTTTTTTATTTTTTTTTTTTATCACGCATGCGTGCAAATATCGCAAAATGAAATATGAAAAGAAAAAGGAAAAAGACAATAAATATACAAAAAGTTCAGGCTACACCGTCCAGGGAGGGGGGTATGGTGGGGAGACGGTGGAGCCACAGCGATGCATTGCCCCGCCATAAAGCAATTGCCACGTGGCCAAACAGGTGACTGGTAGTTGGGGTGGAGTCAGAAGTGCCGCAGCGATTCTCGATGGCCCTGCTGATGATGGTGATGGTGCGGATGGTGTCCTCAGCCAACCCACCTAGTGTCTCAGCCACAAGAGGGACGAAGTCCGTCCCGGTAGAGCGGCAAGCTGAGAGGTTGGCTGCAAGCTTCCTCTGCACACCAACTTGGAGGGCATGGCCAGGTGTTTGGGCAGCCTGAGCGATGGTGAGCTCCTGTAGCGGGCTGATGACAAGCACATCAAAGGCGGTCGGACGTCCAAGGCTCCAGCATGGAACGAAAATGTCGCCCGGGCGAGCTTGCGAGCCAGGCAGTAAGCCAGGGGTCTCCTTGGAGGGAGCGAGAGCAGCGGACTGGGCAGCAGCGTAGATGGCGTCACGGACAGCATTGTGACGGGCAATGCGATCCCTATTCCCCCCGCAGCCGACCTGGTGATCACCGTACGCATCAGCAGTAAGGTGGCATTCTGGGCAGGGGTATGACGAGCTGTGGAGGGGAACCCCAAGCCAGTAGCGCAGGCAACACCGGAACTCTCGGTCGTGGAGATGGAGGTGGAGGGGATGATGTTCAGCCAGTCTCCGGCATGGGGGAGGCTGGAGGACAACGCAAGGGCCCGCGAGCGGCAGGTGGGAGCCGAGTCAAGGAGCTGCTGGAAGTAGGCCTCGTCAACGACATGACTAAGGCATTTCTGCCGGAGAGGGACGTCGATGTCATCTAGGCACTTCCAATCTGGGCGGGCGGCTTCTGTGGCCAGGCGCGAAACTGTCGGGGTGATGTGTGGAGAGGGGGCTGGTGGGCTGGCGAGGATCTGTAGCACCAGAGACTTTGTTACTGAGGTGGAGGCGAGAAAGGCAGCTGGTGAATGGCGTAGCGCACTGCGAAGATTGAGGCCCCCGTGACTACACCGGAGAGACGCCTTCAACCAGGACCAGTGGGAAACTGGGCCACCTACAATGGTCTCCAAGGTGCAGCGGATGGCTCTATCAAACTCGGCAGCGGTGCGTTGGATGTGACTGGGAGGGCAGGCGCGAAGGATGAAGGAGACCTTGGGGAGGGCGAGGCAACTCGCTACGCGCATGCGTAGTGTACCGTACAATATAAACCGTACAATATGGGAGAATACAGAACGCTCGCGTGATGCGGAAATATTCAATTAAAAATATAAAAGGTGCAATAAATATATATATATATAATATATATATGTATGACCATGTCTACCCTGGTATGGACAGAACTGAACTTAATATACTCTATCATCACACACTTAATAATCACGCATGTGCGTATCTCTCATATTATTTCGTCATGTCATAGCAGTGAGCCAACTGTGTTGTCTGGCTACTCATTCTTAATTACTCAGTGCTTTTAAATTATTCTTTGTGTATTGTTCACTTTTGTCTGAGTGTCATTATTGTATAATATATGGACACAAGACACTCTGGTCCTTCGAAATTACAGATAACTAAGACCATTCTCACTGTTGTGTTAGCGGACTGTGGAGAGGAAGCTCGTGAAAGTCATCCTTGCCCCCTTCATTGGTCCTTCGAGCCGGATAATCTAAGCTTAGCAATGGTTAACTATTTATTCTTGAATCAAATCAATGAATCAACTAGCGGTTTGACTTAGCGACCCAACAAACAGTCAGAAGAAAACTGTACAACAAAACTTGAACTAACTAATCAACTTAACTGTAAGTCACAAGAATGTCTTCACCAGAATTTGATGAAATCATGATGTTAGATTACATCACTGTGGGCGCACGATGGGCGGATCCCGTTCAGTCGTGGCTGAAGGCGCTCGCACAAGGTGGCCTATGAACGCTGCCTCCAGAATCACTCGACTCAAAGTGGGCGAACCCGGACCTCTACCACTTAGGTAAACTATGTTAATGTAATTGAGTAAGAAAGTGTCTGAAAGGTCACCTTGTGAGGTCAAGACGTAAATATCACTAACCCCACGAGGCAACACACATATATTGCACACTTCCGGCTTCACACCTTGCCGGGGCACAAAAGATACAAACACATGCACATATGTAATAATACCAAAAGTGACTGACAAACATCATGTTACAAAACTAATACTCACAATAAAATAAAGTAAATATGTACATGGTGCACTGTTCAACGCGTCATATTCCCTGTTCTACATAAATGTTCATGTGGGCACGCCCACATCTCCCCCTTCTTCTTCTGCTGAGGCTCTGTCATCAGATTAACCAGCGGGCGATGGTCAGTTACCACCGTGAAGGTCCTGCCATGCAGGTAAAACGCAAAATGTACAATGGTCGAATATAAGGCGAGACCCTCCAATTCTTGTGCGCTGTATCTGTGCGCTCAGCATTTTCAAGTTGCTCGGAATGGAAGGACACTGGACACAAGGACTTGTCTCTGACAACAGATAATGTCCAGGACTCTGTCCTCGACAGGACTAAAGCCCAGGCAGGCCCCTGGCAACCACACGAACACAGAACAATCAAGTCATACTATCATTTAGCTTATCGTAGCCATCCACCCTTTACCGATCCATAACTGACTGGGCTTAATGATATTCATGTATAACCATTGGCATACGCCCGTGGTCACAATTTATTTAAGTTCTGAGTCATGCATTTATGGTTTTGTTGATAACCTCTGCTTACCTTGACCCTGGTAAAGTTAAGGAGTGTGCACTTTTGTGGACATAGTAAGACTGCAAGCTCTCGGGCTAGCAGCTGCATTGCGTTACTCACGGGCGCCATAGCAAGTTATCTGCCTGGTTCCTCGCTCTATTAGCTACACTAGGTAAAGGAGGGCGTCTGCTTGATTAAGTATCTTGCACAGATAAAACTCCACCTACACCAGAACAACTACTAAAAGTAGTAGGTATGAATTATCTATTGTGGAGAACACCCCTTATTGTCATGTCAGAATCACATGAGCACATTATTTATTGCAGCCACGGTATTTGTTTTATGCTACTGGAAAGTCAGAAGAGTTGCTGGGAGATGGGTCTTAGTTTTTAAACATATGTTCTGGGATTTGACTTAGCAGAATTCAGTTAAATTACTGGCTTCCGCTGTTTTTTATAGCACTTTGACTACTGTATGTTTATAAATAATGTTATATATAATGTACCACACACGTTGCATTTTCGCAAATATCCTCTTAAAAAAAGTTAGCAAAATAACCAGTTAAAAATTTTTTTTTGGTAAGTTTACGCATAAATGAAACGTTAAATTTTATTAATCTCCTAAATCAGAGTGTGAGAGACAGACAGAAAGACATACTGACAAACTGACTGTGACCCTCTCACATTCATTCACACTTTAGGTTAATAATGATCATTAGTCCCACTGTGTGGTCTTGCACATGTGTGTTCATAATCTAAATTCAGAGTATAATTATTATTAAGCTGTATGAGGTTTTCCTTTAACTAAGAGAATGAGACAGAAATTATATATATATATTATTGATGACATCTTGTCATGTCTTTATATGTGAGATTAATATTACTAGAGCACTTAGAGTTTTTCGTAAATCAGACTAGTAGCTTGGTACATGAGTTAATAAGCTAATACCTATATGAGTTATTTTAAAAGTACATCAAGTGCCACCGTGTGGCAAGATACCAGGTAGTCTAAAGTAATTATCATACATTCTAACACCACTTATTTTTTATGTGCTTTATCATCTCAATTTATTTAGTTTTCTTAAAGTTCGAGATATATTAAGCATCTCACTGAAACTGTGAATTCATCATTTAACAACATGCTTAAAAAAAAGCAGTGTCATTATGCAATGATCTCATAATACCTTTGGTTTACTAGGTTGTATTATTGAAGATTAGAAAATTAGCATTATGTCTACTCCGATAATTGAGTATATGAACAATTATTAACCCACAGCATCCATGTGTAAGAGGCTTATAGTATTTGTCCTGTCTCTCTGTCTGTCTGTCTCTCTGTGTGTCTGTCTGTCTGTCTGTTGGTCTGTCTGTCTGTCTGTCTGTCTGTCTGTCTGTCTGTCTGTCTGTCTGTCTGTGTAGGTATGAACTAGCTAGTGTGGAATCAGGTCAGTCAGTCAGTCAGTCAGTAAGTCAGTCAGCTCGTCTGTCTGTCAGTCAGTCTGTCTCTCTGTCTGTTTGTCTGTCTGTGTGTCTGTCTGTGTGTCTTTGTGTCTGTATGTCTGTTGGTCTGTCTTTAGTTCGTCTGTCCGTCCATCTGTCGGTTGGTTGGTCAGTCGGTCGTCAGTCGGTCAGTCCGTTCGTTCGTCTGTCCGTTCATTGGTCAGTCCATCCATCTGTCGTCTCTGTTTATCTGTCTGTTACACTCAGATTTTGGAGATTACTGGCAATTAAATGTTGATTTGGGTATGAACTTACTGAGAACGATGATTTGAGACATTTCAGTGTGTTACTTTTTTTAATTTAGGCTGATTTTTGAGAAAACGTGAAGCTTTCAGTTCCGTGACATAGGTATGAACTAGCTCTTGTGGAATCAGGTCAGGACATCATTTCCTGCAGCCACAGTATTTGCTTTACGCTACTCGGAAGTCAGAAGAGTTGCTGGGAGATAGGTCTTAATTAAAAAAAATATATTATGGGATTTGACTCGGCAGAATTCAGTTATGACTTCTGCTGTTTTTTTTATAGTACTTTGACTAATGTCTTCTGTATAATTATCGTTATATACAATGAGCCATGCGCATTGAATTTTCGTAAACATTCTCATGGAGAAAAGTCAGCCCAATAAACGGTTTTAAACTTTTTTTTCGGTAAGTTCATGTATAAATCAACCATTAACTTTTATTAATCTCCAAAATCTGCGTGTGAGAGACAGACAGAGAAACAGACGCCATACTGACAAACTGACTGTAACCCTCTCGTGCATGCACACTTCTGGTTAATAATTAATTATCATATCCCACTGTGTGGTCTGGCACACGTGTGTTCTTGATCTAAATTAGGAAGTTATGAATATTATTAAGCCTTATAAGGTTGACCTTTAACTAAAAGAATGAGACAGAAATTATAGATATATTAATTAATGACATCTTGTTATGTCTTCATATGTGAGGATTAATAATATTAGAGCACTTGTAGTTTTTGTTAAATCACACTAGTAGTTTATTACATGAGTTAATGAGCAGAAATGCTGTATGTAGCAAAATACTTTGAGGAAGGCTATAAAATACTACTTAATCCTACTGCCCAAGTAACCACTGATAGTTCCTTTTAATACAATAGTTGCATAATAATACTTTCAAAATTGAGAATATGAACGATTATTATCCCTCAGCGCCCATGTGTAAGAGGGTTATATTAGTCATCCTGTCTGTCTGTCTGTCTGTCTGACTGTCTATCTGTCTGTCTTGTCTGTCACTTTATCTGTCGGTCTGTCTGTCTGCCCATTTATCAATTGGTCAGTCAGTCAGTCAGTTGGTCGATCGGTCGGTCGGTCAGTTAGTCAGTTAGTCGGTGGTCGGTCGTCGATCGGATAGTCTGTTAGTCGGTTAGTTGGGCGGTCGGTCGGTCAGTCCGTCCGTCCACCCGTATGTCTGTCTCTTCATTTGTCTGTCTGTCACACTCTGATTTTGGAGATTACTGATAATTGAAACTTTATTTAGGTTTGAACTTACTCCGAACGTTGATTTGAGACCTTTCAGTGTGCTACTTTTTTTTAATTTTGAGCTGATTTTTGAGCAAAGATGAAGCTTTCAGTTCTGTGACATAGGTATGAATTATCTATTGTGGAGAACACCCCTGATTGTAATGTCAGAATCACATGAGCACATTATTTCTTGCAGCCATGTTTGCTTTATGCTACTAGGAAGTCAAAAGAGTTGTGGGAGATGGGTCTTAATAAAAAAAAATTATGGGATTTGACTCGGCAGAATTTAGTTGAGTAACTTCCACTGTTTTTTTAATAGTAGTTTGACGATTGTATACTGTATAATTATTGTTATATACAACGGACCATGCGCGTTGCATTTTAAGCAAACATTATCATAAAAATAGCCAGCACAATAAACTGTTTAAATTTTTTCCGGCAAGTTTATGTATAAATCAACCGCTAATTATTATTAATATCTAAAATCAGAGTGTGAGAGACAGACAGAGAGACAGATGCCATACTGGCAACTGACTGTAACCCTTTCGCGCATGCACAGTTCATGTTAATAACTATCATTAATCCCACTGTGTGGTCTTGCACAAGTGTGTTCATGATTGAAATAAGGTAGTTATAAATTTTATTAAGCCTTATAAGGTTGACCTATAACTATGAGAATGAGACAGAAATTATAAATATATTTAATTGATGACATCTTGTTATGTCTTCATATGTGAGGATTAATAATACTAGAGCACTTGTAATTTTTGCTAAATCACACTAGTAGTTAGTTACATGAATTTATAAGCACAAATGCTGTATGTAGCAAAATACTTTGAGGAACACTATAAAATGCTACTTAATCCTACTGCCCCAATAACCACTGATAGTTCTTTTTTATACAATGGTTGCATAATAATATTTTTTAAATTGAGAATATGAACGATTATTATCCCTCAGCGTCCATGTGTAAGAGGGTTATATTAGTCATCCTGTTTGTCTGTCTGTCCGTCTGTCTGTCTGTCTGCCGATTTGTCTGTCTATTTTTCTGTTTTGTCTGTCAGTTCATCTGTCTGTCTGTCTGTCTGCCCATTTCTCAATTGGTCAGTCGGTCAGTCAGTCGGTCGGTCGGTCGTTAGTCGATCGGTCGGTCATCGATTGGTCGGTCAGTTAGTTGGTTAGTTGGTCGGACGGTCGGTCAGTCCGTCTGTCTGCCCGTATGTCTGTCTCTTCGTTTGTCTGTCTGTCACACTCTGATTTTGGAGATTACTGATAATTGAAACTTTATTTAGCTATGAACTTACTCAGAACGATGATTTGAGACCTTTCATTGTACTACTTTTTTTTTAATTCTGGGCTGATTTTTGAGCAAACGTGAAGCTTTCAGGTGACATAGGTATGAATTATCTATTGTGGAGAACACCCCTTATTGTAATGTCAGAATCACATGAGCACATCACTTCTTGTTATTTGCTTTATGCTAATGGAAAGTCAAAAGAGTTGTGGGAGATGGGTCTTAATTAAAATAAATATATTATGGGATTTGACTCGGCAGAATGTAGTTGAGTATCTGACTTCCACTGTTTTTTTAATAGTAGTTTGACTATTGTATACTGTATAATTATTGTTATATAGAACGGACCATGCGCGTTGCATTTTAAGCAAACATTATCGTAAAAATCGTCAGCATAATAAACTGTTTTAATTTTTTTCCGGCAAGTTTATGTATAAATCAACCGCTAATTATTATTAATCTCTAAAATCAAAGTGTGAGAGACAGACAGAGAGACAGATGCCATACTGACAACTGACTGTAACCCTCTCGCGTATGCACAGTTCATGTTAATAACTATCATTAATCCCACTGTGTGGTCTTGCACAAGTGTGTTCATGATTGAAATAAGGAAGTTATAAATTTTATTAAGCCTTATATGGTTGACCTATAACTATGAGAATGAGACAGAAATTATAAATATATTTTAATAAGCACAAATGCTGTATGTAGCAAAATACTTTGAGGAAGACTATAAAATACTACTTAATCCTACTGCCCAAATAACCACTGATAGTTCTTTTTTATACAATGGTTGCATAATAATACTTTTAAAATTGAGTACATGAACAATTATTATCCCTCAGTGCTCATGTGTAAGAGGGTTATATTAGTCATCCTTTCTGTCTGCCAGTCTGTCTGTTTTTCTGTTGTCTGTTTGTCTAACTGTATATCTGTCTGTCTGTCTGTTTATTGGTCTGCCGATCTGTCGGTCTGTCTGTCTGTTTTATCTTTCAGACTGTATGTCTGTCTGTCCATCTGTCCATTTATCAATCGGTCGGTCGGTCGGTCAGTCGGTCGGTCGGTCAGTCAGTCAGCTGGTCGGTCAATCAGTCGGTACGTCCGTCCATTTGTGCATCAGCCCGTCTGTCTGTGTCACTGTTTATCTGTCTGTTACACTCTGATTTTGGAGATTACTGACAATTGAAAGTTGATTTAGATATGAAATTACTCAGAAGAATGATTTGAGACATTTCAGTGCACTATTGTTTTTAAATTTAGGGCTGATTTTTGAGAGAATGTGAAGCTTTCAGTTTCGTGACATAGGTAAAAACTAGCTATTGTGGAATCAGGTCAGGACATCATTTTTTACAGCCACATTTATTCTACTGGGAAGTCAGAAGAGTTGCTGGGAGATGGGTCTAATTAAAAAAAATATATTATGGGATTTGACTCGGAAGAATTCAGTTAAATTACTGACTTCTGCTGATTTTTATGGTATTTTGACTAATGTCTGCTGGATAATTATCGTTGTATACAATGAGCCATGCGCATTGCATTTTCGTAAACATTCTCATGGAGAAAAGTCATCTCAATATGGTTTTAAACTTTATTTGGTAAGTTTATGTATAAATCAACCATTAACTTTTATTAATCTCCAAAATCAGCATGTGAGAGCAGACAGAGAAACAGACGCCATACTGACAAACTGACTGTAACCCTCTCGCGCATGCACACTTCTGGTTAATAAATATCATTAATCCTACTGTGTGGTCTTGCACAAGTGTGTTTTTGATCTAAATTAGGAAGTTATAAATATTATTAAGCCTTATAAGGTTGACCTTTAACTAAGAGAATGAGACAAATTATAAATATATTTAATTGATAACATCTTGTTATGTCTTCATATGTGAGTATTAATAATATTAGGGCACTTGTAGTTTTTGCTAAATCACACTAGTGGTTTGTTACATGAGTTAATTACTAATTAGCACAAATGTTGTATGTAGCAAAATACTTTGAGGAAGACTATAAAATACTACTTAATCCTACTGCCTAAGTAACCAGTGATAGTTTTTTTATACAATAGTTGCATAATAATACATTTAAAATTGAGTATATATAAACAATTATTATCCCTCAGTGCCCATGTGTAACAGGGTTATATTAGTCGTTCTGTCTGTCTGTCTGTCTGTCTGTCCATTTATCAATTGGTTAGCCAGTCAGTCAGTTGGTCGGTAGGTCATTGGTCGGTCGGTCGGTCAGTTAGTCGGTTAGTCGGTCGGTCGGTTGTTGATCGGTCGGTCACTTAGTCGGTTATGGTCGGTTGGTGGTCGGTCAGTCCATCCGTCCGCCCGTATGTCTGTCTCTCCATGTGTCTGTCTGTCACACTCTGATTTTGGAGATGACTGATAATAGAAACCGTATTTAGGTATGAACTTACTCAGAACTATGATTTGAGACCTTTCAGTCTGCTATTTTTTTTTTTAATTTTTGGCTGATTTTTGAGCAAACATGAAGCTTTCAGTTCTGTGACATAGGTATGAATTATCTATTGTGCAGAACACCCCTTATTGTGGTGATGTCATAATCACATGAGCATATCATTTTTTGTAGCCATGTTATTTGCTTTATGCTATCGGGAAGTCAAAAGAGTTGTGAGAGATGGGTAATAATTTAAGAAATATATTATGGGATTTGACTCGGCAGAATGTAGTTGAGTATCTGACTGCCTCTTTTTTATAGTAGTTTGACTATTGTATACTGTATAATTATTGTTATATACAGTGGAACATGCGCGTTGCATTTTAAGCAAACATCCTCATAAAAGTAGTCAGCACAATATAAACTGTTTAAATTTTTTTCCGGCAAGTTCATGTATAAATCTACCGCTAATTATTATTAATCTCTAAAATCAAGAGAGACAGATGCCATACTGACAACTGACTGTAACCCTCTCGCGCATGCACAGTTCATGTTAATAACTATCATTAATCCCACTGTGTGGTCTTGCACAAGTGTGTTCATGATTGAAATAAGGAAGTTATAAATTTTATTAAGCCTTATATGGTTGACCTATAACTATGAGAATGAGACAGAAATTATATATATATTTTAATAAGCACAAATGCTGTATGTAGCAAAATACTTTGAGGAAGACTATAAAATACTACTTAATCCTACTGCTTAAATAACCACTGATAGTTCTCTTTTATACAATGGTTGCATAATAATACTTTTAAAATTGAGTACATGAACAATTATTATCTCTTAGCGCCCATGTGTAAGAGGGTTATATTAGTCATCCTGTTTGTCTGCCGATCTGTCGGTCTGTCTGTCTGTTTTGTTTTTCAGACTGTATGTCTGTCTGTCCATCTGTCCATTTATCAATCAGTCGGTCGATCGGTCAGTCGGTCGGTCAGTCAGTCAGCTGGTCGGTTGGTCGGTCGGTCGGTTCGTCCGTCCATTCGTGCATAAGCCCGTCTGTCTGTGTCACTGTTTATCTGTCTGTCACACTCTGATTTTGGAGATTACTGACAATTGAAAGTTGATTTTGATATGAAATTACTCAGAAGAATGATTTGAGACATTTCAGTGCGCTATTTTTTTTAAATTTAGGGCTGATTTTTGAGAAAATGTGAAGCTTTCAGTTCCGTGACATAGGTTAAAACTAGCTATTGTGGAATCAGGTCAGGACATCATTTTTTACAGCCACATTTATTCTACTGGGAAGTCAGAAGAGTTGCTGGGAGATGGGTCTAATTTAAAAAAATATATTATGGGATTTGACTCGGAAGAATTCAGTTAAATTACTGACTTCTGCTGATTTTTATAGTATTTTGACTAATGTCTGCTGGATAATTATTGTTGTATACAATGAGCCATGCGCATTGCATTTTCGTAAGCATTCTCATGGAGAAAAGTCATTCCAATATTGTTTTAAACTTTTTTTGGTAAGTTCATGTATAAATCAACCATTAACTTTTATTAATCTCCAAAATCAGCGTGTGAGAGCAGACAGAGAAACAGACGCCATACTGACAAACTGACTGTAACACTCTCGCGCATGCACACTTCTGGTTAATAAATATCATTAATCCTACTGTGTGGTCTTGCACAAGTGTGTTTTTGATCTAAATTAGGAAGTTATAAATATTATTAAGCCTTATAAGGTTGACCTTTAAAAGAATGAGACAAATTATAAATATATTTAATTGATGACATCTTGCTATGTCTTCATATGTGAGTATTAATAATATTAGGGCACTTGTAGTTTTTGCTAAATCACACTAGTAGTTTGCTACATGAGTTAATTAGCACTAATGCTGTATTTAGCAAAATACTTTGAGGAAAACTATAAAATACTACTTAATCTTACTGCCCAAATAACCACTGATAGTTCTTTTTTATACAATAGTTGCATAATAATACTTTTAAAATTGAGAACATTAACGATTATTATCCCTCAGTGCCCATGTGTAAGAGGGTTATATTAGTCATCCTGTCTATCTGTCTGTCTGTCTGACTGTCTATCTGTCTGTCTGTCCGTCTGTCTGTCTGTCTATCTGTCTCTCTGCCTGTTTCTCAATTGGTCAGTCAGTCAGTCAGTCGGTCGGTCGATGATTTGAGACCTTTCAGTGTGCTATTTTTATTTTAATTCTGGGCTGATTTTTGAGCAAACATGAAGCTTTCAGTTCTGTGACATAGGTATGAATTATCTATTGTGGAGAACACCCCTTATTGTAATGTCAGAATCACATGAGAACATCATTTCTTGCAGCCATGTTATTTGCTTTATGCTAATGGAAAGTCAAAAGAGTTGTGGGAGATGGGTCTTAATTAAAATAAATATATTATGGGATTTGACTCGGCAGAATGTAGTTGAGTATCTGACTTCCACTGTTTTTTAATAGTAGTTTGACTATTGTATACTGTATAATTATTGTTATATAGAACGGACCATGCGTGTTGCATTTTAAGCAAACATTATCGTAAAAATCGTCAGCATAATAAACTGTTTTAATTTTTTCCCGGCAAGTTTATGTATAAATCAACCGCTAATTATTATTAATATCTAAAATGAGAGTGTGAGAGACGGACAGAGAGACAGATGCCATACTGACAACTGACTGTAACCCTCTCGCGCATGCACAGTTCATGTTAATAACTATCGTTATCCCACTGTGTGGTCTTGCACAAGTGTGTTCATGATTGAAATAAGGAAGTTATCAATTTTATTAAGCCTTATATGGTTGACCTATAACTATGAGAATGAGACAGAAATTATATATATATTTAATCAATGACATCTTGTTATGTCTTCATATGTGAGGATTATTAATACTAGAGTACTTGTAATTTTTGTTAAATCACACTAGTAGTTTATTACATGAGGTAATGAGCACAAATGCTGTATGTAGCAAAACTTTGAGGAAGACTATAAAATACTACTTTGTCTGTCTCTTTGTTTGTCTGTCTGTCACATTGATTTTGGAGATTACTGATAATTGAAACTTTATTTAGGTATGAATTTACTCAGAACGTTGATTTGAGACCTTTCAGTGTGCTACTTTTTTTTTTTTTTTTGGCTGATTTTTGAGCAAACATGAAGCTTTAAGTTCTGTGACATAGGTATGAATTATCTATTGTGGAGAACACCCCTTATTGTGATGTCATAATCACATGAGCACATCATTTTTTGTAGCCATGTTATTTGCTTTATGATACTGGGAAGTCGAAAGAGTTGTGGGAGATGGGTCTTAATTAAAAAATATATGATGGGATTTGACTTGGCAGAATGTAGTTAATTATCTGACTTCCACTGTTTTTTTAATAGTAGTTTTACTATTGTATACTGTATAATTATTGTTATATATAATGGACCACGCATGTTGCATTTTAAGCAAACATCCTCATAAAAATGGTCAGCACAATAATCGGTTTTAAAATTTTTTCCCCGGCAAGTTCATGTATAAATCAACCGCTAATTATTATTAATCTCTAAGATCAGAGTGTGAGAGACAGACAGACAGACAGATGCCATACTGACAACTGACTGTAACCCTCTCGCACATGCACAGTTCATGTTAATAACTATCATTAGTCCCCTGTGTGGTCTTGCACAAGTGTGTTCATGATTGAAATAAGGAAGTTATAAATTTTATTAAGCCTTATAAGGTTGAGCTATAACTAAGAGAATGAGACAGAAACTGTAAATATATTTAATTGATGACACCTTGTTATGTCATGTGAGGATTAATAATACTAGAACACTTGTAGTTTTTGCTAAATCACACTAGTAGTTTGTTACATGAGTTAATAAGCAAATGCTGTATGTAGCAAAATACTTTGAGGAAGACTATAAAATACTACTTAATCCTACTGCCCAAATAACCACTGATAGTTCTTATTTATACAATGGTTGCATAATAATACTTTTAAAATTGAGTATATAAACAATTATTATCCTTCAGTGCCCATGTGTAAGAGGGTTGTATTAGTCATCCTGTTTGTTCATCTGTCTATCTGTCTGTCTGTCTGTCTGTCTGTCTGTCTGTCTGTTTATCTATCTTTCTGTCTTTCTGTCCGTCTGTCTGTCTGTCTGTCTGTCACACGCTATGATATTGGAGATTACTGACAATTGAAAGTTGAATTAGGTATGAACTTACTCAGAACAATGATTTGAACCTTTCAGTGTGCTACATTTTTTTAAAATTTTGGGCTGATTTTTGAGCAAACATGAAGCTTCTAGTTCCATGATGTAGGTATAAATTAGCTATTGTGGGTAACACCCTTATTGTCAAGTCGGAATCACATGAGCACATTATTTCTTGCATCCATGTTTGCTTTATGCTACTGGTAAGTCAAAAGAGTTGTGGGAGATGGGTCTTAATTAAAAAAATATATATTATGGGATCTGACTCGGTAGAATTTAGTTGAGTATCTGACTTCCACTGTTTTTTAAATATTTGTTTGACTATTGTATACTGTATAATTATTGTTATATACAATGGACCACGTGTGTTGAATATTAGATACTTAGATTAACCCATGGCTTTGCTAGAAAAGTGTCTGGCTGCAAGGAGACTATCCCCATACCCCCTATAATTGAAGAATTTCAGGCACTTATATGTACAAACAGTATGAACTTGAAATTAGTAAGCTAGTAGGCTCCAGTCAAAATGAACAGCGACCAATAATGTAAGCAATTTCTTACTGGAAACTAATCATACACCATTTTTCTGCTTGATTGCAGCTTGACAGGTGAATGAACCCTCCCGATACTACACACTAGCTAGCTCTTATAGAACCATTTTTCAAACCTAAAAGAACACTTATTTGCAGTTAGTTAATTTTTTTAACACAAACAGGCCCCAGGAGGAGAATATTTGGACATATATTATGATTAAGACTAGACGATTACGGGCGTTACTCACACAAGCGAATACTTACGGACATCTTACAGCTTCGCATTCTCTCAAAAAATCAGCCCCAAATCGAAAAAACAGTACAATAAAATGTATTAAATCTTCCTCTGGTGAAGCCCATACCTAAGTCTACAATTAATTGTCGGTAATCTCCAAAATGAGAGTTGGGCAGACAGAAAGCGACTGACAGGACGACTATTGTTATGCACATGCACGCTGACAGTTAAATAAGTTTTTCTTAATTTTTAGAATTTCGGGATGTAGTAAACTAGCCAAGGAGGGCGACTATTTTCTGGGAGCAAAGTAAATTTAACTGAAATATTTCGATTTATAGCATAGCTACTGTAGTTTATGTATCGTGACGAGGAATTCTGAACTACTTAGGTCCTTCAAACAGGTCACTATTAACTTAGTGTCCCCGCCTTGAGGGCAGTGATACTTAGTGTCCCTCTGATTGTTAGGAGCAGTCTCTACGTTCTAAATCAGTTAGGCGCTGCGCAGCCGTCATGAACCACCGTTTTTTTTTTAGTCCTTCAGGCCCCAAGTAGCGCCCCCCCGCTGCGCTCGAGATGAAAGAGACTGTGGTCTACGGGGACCCTAAAATGGTAGTTCCTCTGAGGCTGCGCATAGCTATTATTTAGTGCATTGGGGGTTAAAGTAGAGGGGGATAAATTTCACGCCATCAACTATAAATAGGGGTGGCACAGAGTTAATAAGCAGCTGCCAGGGACCTTCAGTGGTAGTCCTGGTGGCCTTGTTGTCTGGACTCTTAACTTTTAAGTGAGTTGGGAAGTTCATGTATTGAGGGTAAATTAGTCCAGATTGATTATATTAAGGTAGCGTGTACCCACAAAGTGGTGCCTGAGTTCTAACTTGTGGAATCAGGAGTGCAGTGGCATAAGGTAGTTATATCCAGTAGCTCATTTGGCTTAGTTTGAAGTGATCACCCAGTGCCCTGAAGAGTGAGTCAGGTGTTAGCACATCCAGTGGATCAGGTGCGGTCAGATTAGCTAGTAGACCGTAGACTCTAGCTCCAATGCAACTGGAAAAAATAGCAGCTCCTTTTATTCATGTATGGATTTTTGCCTTGAAAAAAATTGTAGCTCTAACAGTGTCAGAGTTCACAGGTTCACTATCTGGATCGAATTCTGGTAGAGTTCCATATGTCCCTGCGATAACTGTAGTTGCCATTATTCACCAACCTCATCGCCAGTGTTGTATTTCCCAATTTTGTATTCCCTTCTGGCATTTAGTATCTTACTTTCTGGCATTTAATATCTTCCTTTCTGGCATTTAGTATCCCTGTGCTCTCACTTGAACAACCCTATGCTGGATAGAATGCCTACTTCACTGTGCAAAAAAAGGAATCAACTATGTTCTAAACACGCTAGTAGGCTACCATAAGTGTGTATAAATATTAAGTGCTAAGGTTATGAATGAAGTGCTAATTAAAATTTTGATGTAATTAAATTAAGTGGATATTCTACTAACACAGTTCACCTTTGGATTACAACAAAGGTGACATTAAGCTAGCTGAAGTCTGCTCTGAATTTTCATCTTGGGAAGTTTGGTTTCATTATGGAATTGAGTTTTAAAATAGCTGGGTTATGACCAAACACTTGCATATTGCGGTAGAATATAATGGAAATTCATTCAAGCAGTTGATTCCAAACAATATTTGAAAAAAAAATTTGCTTGTAGCTTAATTCTGAGTTTTATCTAACGATTTCTTCAATATAACATTAACAATATGCTGGTTGCCATGACTTCCAGAGACTATAATTGGCGAGCGAGCGAAGCGATTGAGACATGCTCAGGGGTAACACAATTGAAAATCGGGGATGTTTGTTTATTTTTATATGTTTGGACGTATGTATGTAATTTTGTACTTTGACCCTCGCGTATTTTTGTGTTCTCTCCGTGTTCGACTCCGTCCCAAACTTCACTAAACAGAATCCTCCGGTTTAGCGATCATTACCCGTATTACCCTAGAAATTGAATTGTTTATCGCTTTGAATTCTTTTGTGGGAGCTCCATTTCTATTGGAGTTAGTGACGGTTGTAAGTTAATACACTATTTGTCACAGTTATAAACCCTACGCAACAGTATTTACTTGAAAATTCATTGTCCACTAGACTAACATCGAAGGTAAGTCTTGCGTAGGAATGTTCAGTTGTGTGAAAGTATTGTGCGTTACAACTACTACACAGAGAAAACGTTTAAATAACGTCTTTTTCAATTCAAACAGTTGCGGGGAGCGGTTACTATGGCATTGAAACTCCTTTACCGTATATACGTAATTTAAAAACTTGAATTTATTTTAGTAGCTTGAGTGTTAGTAGTTAGAATCAATCGTTCAATAGTGTGGTTTAAGGCCCGCTCGCCATTTGTGCTCAAGCACACCACTAGTTATTAATTGCAAGAATAGATAAGATATGCTTTTATTGTGTCTATATCTAAGCCAACAACAAGTATCTATTAAGGAATACTCAGATTTACAATTCTGTTTGTCTGACAGGGTTCATTGTCATTATCACTACAAGTGTGCGTGGCTCATATTCGTATCAACAGGTAATTAATAATTATAATAATAACCATCAAATTTATTAATACCAATATTATGTCTATAATTTACAGATAGTATCTCTGTAGCTTCTTTATATTAGTAGAGTAAAATAAAATACAGTTATATTATCTATAGCTAGTAGGCACTGTATAGCATAGTGTGTAAATCTTAATGGTCAATTGTAGAAGTGGTTGTAACTTTGATAATAATATTTCTGTCTCAAGCAATAGACATGTATGAATATACGTCAGCGGCCGCTGGACCATGTTTTCTTAAAAAAAAACTGGGCATGTTTTCCTTTTGTAAAGGTCGTTTAATTGTTATAAATTATCACGTGCGCAGTATTGCATAGTTAACCTTTGAACTCTAGCATGGCTTCTTTGTTTACGAGAAATCCACATAAACTAAAGGGTATAGCTTTCTGAAGAGACAAGAAGGTTGTAATTTATCACGGATTTCAATTTAGCTTGTTTCGTAGTTGGAAATACTGTGGCTTCACCCTTTTGAGGCTAAAGACTCACTCATTATTTCTTAAAAGCCTGAAAGCAACAGAGTAAACACTATTAGTTCTAACTTAAAATGTCTTGCCTGCAATTAGTACATTTTCACTGGTTGAATGTATTGTAGCTAGTTATAATTACAGGGTAGCACCTATAGATTATTTCTAAGTGAGCTTCTTCAACTGCAGCCTGAGTAGTAGTGGTAAATTAATGCATTATAGTATTAATTGTTATACAACAATTGATTGCATAGCTATTTCAAATGTACAAGTGCTAGCTCAGAAGGAACTAACATGTAAGGGACCTGAAGGACCTATGCTGTCGGTTAGGTAGATATGTAAGGTCTTAGGAACCCTCAACTTATACTTTACGACAGCTTTGTATATTCTTAATGATCTATGAATGGAGCGACTGTATATTATATTCCTCTCTGAAAGACGTAAGGGATTTAAAATCCCTGTTATGATGCAATATATTTGAACTGTTACTATAGTACAATCATGTACGGTCTCACACATGAGAGTCTCTGATACCCATTACCTATATAAAAGGTTGATGAAGCTGTGAATATGATTACACTTTTACATTTTGGCTCACAACGTGTGAGCCAAAATACCATATACATCTTAGTATTTTTAGCCTAGCAGTGTAAATGCATCTATTTTTCAAAATGATTTGGATAATTTTGATAGACAAGTTATCATCCTCATGAATCACTTTAATTTGTTCCCTGGTTGATGAATTTCAATGATTGGAATATTAATCATTTTCCTCCTGATTGGTTTCCCTTTCCAGGATGTCATCTACTATGCAACGTTTGCAGAGCTGGCCTGGCAGACGGGCAAGTGTCAGACCAATAGTTTTTTGAATTTGCGGGAGCAATTCTTTGCTTGCTGTTTAGGCTTCTTAAAGTTCAAAATGTTTGTAATAATTCCTTACTGCTATGGATAACTTATACCCTGCCGATTCAACTTAAATTTTAGTGTTTATTGTGCCAGCTTCAAGTAGGAGAAGTAAAATATTATCAAAGGGATTACTGGCAGAATTAGATTCAAAGGCCCTGAGTTGACAAGTTTCAATTCAATGTCGTAGCTATGCCATCATACATGTTATAAGTCATTGTAACAAGTACAGCTATAATGTTTTCAGAAACATTCTGTCCAATTCAAAAAATAATAGTTTTATTTCAGTTCCTTTGGGCCATAACTAGTACAGTAAATAGTTCCCAGCTAGCAAAGCGAGCTAATGGGCGAGACTAAAAGAAAATCTTTTTTTTTTGCTCTTTTTCAGGTCCAATTTTTAATTCTATTTTTTGTCTCCCAATAAGTTTTTCTGTATTTATACTGTTACAGGTTATTGCTATGCTACAGTCTCGGATAAAAAGAATCTTTGAAAAGAAAATTTACATTGGTCCGTTGAGAGCGAAACAGTAGCATAGCAGTCCCCCTTAACAGTAGAAATACAGAATAATAGTGTTTGTTTAGTGGCTGGCTGTTGTAGCTCAGTCACACATCCCACAACCGAACTGGAAGTTTGTAGACTCCTATAATTTATTTTATTTTGAGCCGGAAAATGTCCACATTGTTCCGCATAACATAAACAAATTTTGAGCTGTGCATGTGGGGGACGGAACTGCAATCAACTGCAAACGAAGTATTAGTCGATCGAATCCCGTCGGTAGTCGCCACCGGAGTCCGTAGCAGCGTGACTGATATCCCGCAGGAACGCCTAGGCTCTCAATTGCACTTTTAAGTTAGTTTAATTAAAAGTCTATGCACTGGTCAGGGACACAGCTAGCACAAAATAAAATAAAAGACAGACTGAGCATACACGAGACACACACACATAATATGTTCAACATTGAGTCCACCGCGCATGAGCAGACAGGCCCAACTGCGATCGACCCTTTACCATAGCGGGAATATCCAATGACACAAAACTCAACAAATGACATGACACAAAAATAATAATCTTCTTTCTTCCTGATCTTCTTTACTTCTTCTTCCTCTCACAGGAGGGAGGCCCCACAGTGCACACTATTATTTGACTGCCAATAATCATGTTTGTATCACTAAAACCCTGATGGTTATCAGTTACCATGGTAGAAATCCATTCACCAAAAATTATCATTTAGAGATCAGCTTAATCCTGTTCACATTATTTACCTAAAATCTAGTGCTATTTTTCTAAAGTAATAGTTACAAGCATGATTGCTAGCTCACCTTAGCAGAGCAAGTTAGTGATGTAATCTAAAACTAAATTCACGTGAGCAGTCAGGTTGTGAAACGATTGCAGCAGATCGTTTGTACATTAAGCAGGCGGTCCTGGGTTCGATCCCTGGTGGCGACCAAATGTTTTTAATTCTGCATTGTTTAAAAAAAGTCTGTGAAAGAGAGAGAGAATATATCTAAATGGTACATTATTTTTAGTTTGACCAAACAGAGTTAAATCAACTGATGATGAAATTCATCAAATTATATTTTCACTTCATAATGATAATAAAATTGGTTATCAAGATGAAGTATAACTATGTACTAAGATGATGTGAGAAAAAATTGAAAGTAAGTATTTGCGTGATTAATATAAATGCTTCTGCTACCACTGTTAGGACTTTCTATTCCTTGTAACTCCTTGAACTCTTCTGTCATCATTACTTGATAAATATTGTTGATGCCAAAACTAGAGAAAGTGCTGACTAAATCACAAGGCAACCTTTAATAAAATGAGCTATCAGTGGAATTCTCAAACCACTCTTATTATATCACGGTCTGTACGACCAATCAACACTTTCACTAATCTGTTGGTTTCTTGAATTAAATATGTGCCTAATTTTATATCAGAGCTTCCTTTAATTGCAGTTTCTTAAAATCTAGTGAAGCCTTCTAAATTTTTAGAGTCACCTTTTATTTCAATGTTAGGGTGTTAAAAAATTTCCAATGCATCTAGTCCAGCAAAATTGCTTTTTTTGCATCATACACTCGTCTTTCTTTCCTGAGACAATTATATATGTTTCAAGCTTGTTTCTATCTTCTTGAATTTGCTGCCGAATTGTCTTGTAAATTTAGGTTCTGGTTTTCTAATACTTGTTTCGGAGGATATTTAAACTACTCATGATAGAAAATTATATGTACAATTGTTACTAATAAAGTTATGAAGTTTGGCATTGCTAATGAGCAGACAGCTGTAAAGTAATCTATCACAAAAAGTAGAACACATGCAGCAACACACAAAAAGCAGAATTTTGTACATGAGAAGGTAGTAAAATAAGCTACCTCTAAAAATCAGTTTTTGTAATGAGTAATAGGAGGGTAACTGCTATTTGGGATTAATAGCACTAGTATAACTGTTAAAATAGCATGAGGCAAAACCGAGAGATATACCAATTGCTTTAACGAGTGTCATTTATCGCCAATAGCATGGTCAGTGCTGTTTGTAGACAAGTTTTTTTTTATGTCAGCGAGCGAGCTAAGCGAGCGAAGCTGACTCTCAGTCGTGTTCAATTGAGATTTCAGATATCGCGTTTCTAATTACGTAAGTTAGGTAAAGCGTTCACAGTTCCAGTATTTTTCAATTAACGAGCGCGGAGAATCCTGCTGCATTGCCTTACGCAACTTTGTTTCAACCAAAAAGTTTATAGCTACTCTCTTCTTGAAACAATTGTGAAGTCTTTGTCAAGATGCACTTCTTTGCCACTGCGTTCGAAGTTTATTCAGGTAATTCTGTTATTGTTAACTGTAGTCTGGGGATCAGAGACTTTAGATTCTCTGATGCTATCTGAGAATGGAAAGGGTTACACTGTGCACTCATAGATATAAAACGCGAAGGCGGGATTGGAAACGAAATGATTCGCGGCCTTAGCTGTGACCCCATCCGCGTTACCCTGATAATAGTGTACGCATAAATTTAACCCCTAATGGCTCGCGCGTTCCTTCTCGTGGAAAGAAGCCCTACCAATGGGTGAGTTTTGGTTAACCTTAGACTGAACTGTATTGTAGCCAACCACTTGTGTTTTAAATGTTTTAGCTACAGCTGAATGTGGTAAAGAGCCTGACTGTGGTGAAGATTCTCAATGTCTTCTAGTTAATTACCTGCAGAAGTTGCTGGATGATGATGGATTTCAAGTAAAATCTGATAGAGCCTCATCATCTCTAGAAGCTGCAACCAAGTTTCTCCTGTGGTGCAAGCTAAGTATTAATCACAGTGAGGTTGAGAGATTTTCTGACTGGCTTGTATCCTCACTCAAAGGGTGCATGTTGTCACGTCGGCGCTCCTTTGCACTACAGGCTGAACAAATGTGGGAGAAATTTCATGCCTTGCGCATAAGCACTGAATTTAGGGGAAAGTGGGATGAAATATTTTGCAAAGCAACAGACAAGAGAGCTCCAGCATCTGTATTTCAATACATCACAACAAGGTGGTTTAGAGAGTTGATCAAAGAAAACTTTGAAGTGAAAGAAGAGAATAAGACTTCTTGCCCCACCAAATTGACATCACATGAAGAAAATGCTCTGAGGTATGTAGCTGGATATGTATGTCGGAAGGTGCACAGTAAACTAGAGAAATCATCACATGATAGCAAGGAGGATATGACCCTTTTGATGATTGAATTCTATGGCAGTGACTTACAAGAAGAGGATAGTGAAGAATGGACAAACCAAATTGATCGCGGAGGCTTGTGGCATATCAACAACAATGTTTACTTGGTGTTCACTATTATAGAACAAATAATTAGAAATTACCTACATGTTGAGAGCATTGGAGAATTGGGTGGAAATACACGGAGTACTATATTGGATTCCATTCTGACAAATGATGACCTGTTAACTCTATGGGGCATGTTGACTGCACACTATGGAGAAGAAGTGCCTACAGCAGTGTTGAAAAAAATTAGTGAACTATACTTGACCGTACGAGGTTTTTCATTTGCCAGCTCTTGCCTTGAGCTTTATAAACAAAGATACAAGTCACAGCTACAGAAATCGAAAGGATTAAGAAGAAAACTACAAACCGCACAACCCACCACTATTGATGAATAAATAACTAGTATTGTTTTATTTACCATTTCACATTTGTTAATTTTGTTGTCTTTTTGTAATATTGCTTCCTTATTTTATCTGTCATACTATAATTACAGGGTACTAACCCTTATTATATTTAATCTTGTGATTCGTAAAAAAATCAATATTATCAATAGTAGTATAAATATAACTAGTTCAATCTTTTACGTTTGGTGATGGGTGTGTTATCTATTTCAAAGTCCGTTTTCTTTGCACTGCCACGACAATTGCTTCTAACACTAGCACAGGTAGAGTTGACAATTCTAAGGGCTTCAGTGTTCTTTGAAAATTCGGCAACATTAGGGTTTTCGTTTACTCCACCACGTTGACGCTGTCTGCCAAAAAAATTCTCAAGTGGGTCCTGACACAGTCTGTTGCTCAAGAACACTGAAACTCCTGGAACAGTAGTGAAGATGTACTCCAACAACTCCACAAACGACTGAACTGAGTAAGAAAAAATTAACAAAGAACAATAATGACAACAATAAATAGCCATATAGTAATAAACAATCACAACTCACCAGTTATACGAAGACCAAGTCTCGTTGGAGCACTTAAAAGCATTTTATTGTGCTCTGCCTTACTAAAACCAGGCCTGGCTTTCACGCTCCTCTCCCAGTCATCCAAATACTTCAAGAAGTTTTGCAACCACTACACGAATAAGATGAGCATTTATGTGCAAGCTACAAGCTTCATGGTTTGTCTTATATTATAACATGCAACTCATTCTAACTTTCTTTTCGCCCATCACCCGGCTACCCATTTCCCCCATCACCCGGCTACCCATTTCCCCCATCACCCGGCTACCCATTTCCCCCATCACCCGGCTACCCATTTCCCCACCCTTCAATTGTTGCCTGCCCCTCCATCAATTTCACAGCAACAAATAGCCAATTATAAAAAAAAAAATTAATTATTTAATTAATTATTACAATAACAACAACAAAAAAAACTTACACCAATCCTGAAGTCCAAATTGTCCCTGTAAGGAGCTTTAAAAGCATTTCTGCACTTCCTTCCAGCTTCCAAGTTCTTCACATTCAAACAATCAAACAACTTGTCAAACATCAAGACAAACTCCACTGTCTTGTCTACTTCAGGACGTTTCATCCAGCGCAAGGCTTCACCAACCGTGTTGCTAAGCACCTAAGGGCAAATATAGATAAATAAAAAAAGGAAAGCAATGTATCCCCTTGCTCACCTGAGCAGCCAAATCAACACGCATCTTCGAAAAACTGGTAAGGTGAACATGCTCGTATTTAAGCTTGGGAACTAATGACAGTCCTGGTGTTCCTTTATTAGAACGACACTGATGATACAGGTGGACAAGGTGGGACCACTGGATGTACTTTTCTTCATACTAAATGTACAATACAGTATTAAATAATT
>WLWD01004909.1_pt1 | contig 28606 bp, 15 predicted proteins | sample 6712731 | NCBI WGS metagenome assembly WLWD01 (sample SAMN12718690, study PRJNA576275) | sponge metagenome | isolation source: marine sponge | host: Mycale hentscheli | place: New Zealand: South Island, Marlborough, Capsize Point | collected 2014-11-01
TTTCAGTTTTGTTTTATATTCAGGCAAACATAAGCTATCAAGTTTGATAAATTATCGGTCCAGCATAATATAATATGTCTAAATACATCAGTCCAGCATAATATATGCCTAAATACATCTTATTGCCCACAAAGTGTATATATAATTATATATATATATATATATATATATATGGCATTAACTTAGAGTACTGGTAACTGCCAAATTCCTTTGTATCAGAAATAAAGCAAGCTTTTCCTCCATACAAATTAATGCGGTAAGAAATAGATATAGAATGCCATGGCCTAGATTAATATCTTGAAGAAGGTGAATAAGTCATCTGTGCGTGAGTGTTGTAGATACCATAATTTTTGTGTTTTGATGCTTTACTGTATACTGTGTAGGAAATGTAGGAAATATTAATCATAAGTAAATAACTCAAGTAGTACTACTAAAAGTATAAGAAAAATGAGGGTGTTTGGTGGCAATAATAATAATAATAATAATAATAATAATAATAATAATAATACACATCAGCAATTTTGTCATCTTTTTGGGAACATATACTCCATTGGTCAGTACAGTTGAGTAGCTTTACTTCAGAGGCACTTAAGGAAGTGTAATAAATTATCTCATCTCTAGCAAACAAGTGAAGCACAAGATACAATTTTTCAGCCTTAGTAGACTGACTGAGGTGCGATAGTACAAGAAATAAAATTACACCAAGCGATTGTGTTCGTATGCTATAATATTTATTGCACAATTGCCATGCATTTGTAAATGGTGGTTATACTGTTAAACTATGGAGATCAGCTAGAAAGATAGCATGCTTCTGTTCAACATTTTCATTTCTTCAGTATGTAGTATGAAGCTATGCCAAGATAGTGAATTATAAGCGAAGAAGTGTTATTAATCACTATCACTCTTAACATGTCGTTTCATATTTTGCTGTTGAAGTTAGATCCCTCAGGTTTCAGTTGTGTAAATATCATGAGGCAGACTTGTAATAGCAGCCCTGGATAGAGAACACGTAGTGGTCCTGATGGTCCGCTAATTTCATCACACATAATATTTGGCATTGCATGTTCGAAGCAAGAAGCTCTGCTTTTGTGTGCAAACAATCCCTGAATGGATGGTGTATGCTTTTACAATACACTTGCATACCAAGTGATTCCAGAACTCTTATTTTTTTAATATTTAAGACAGCATGAGACTCAAGGTAACTGGCACAAGTGATTTTAACTGTAATTGTGAGTGGGTGGGTGGATAGTGAAGTAGTGGCAATAGTATGCACCATTGAGAATAATCAGCAATTAGTGCCACTCAAATAGCCAAAACCTAATTTTCGTGCCATAATGATGCAACAGTGGCTGTGGCTTACTACAATAGAGATACATTTATTAAATTGGTGGGAACTTGTAAATGCTTATCTAACTTTATTTATTTATTAGTATTACTTTAATGATTACTGCATTTCAAATAATGAGCTTCATCTGCAATATTAATAATAATACATCGTGTTTTTCGCTTTTGTTCACATTTGTTATAATGTTGTATTATGTAGGCCATGGCTCTTCCCTCTTTCCGAGAGATGTTTTTGTATTGCCTTCTAAGTCTATTGATATTAGTTTTGGACATTTATTGAGTCAACTCTGCTTTCTAAAGGATGGCCAGACCACCTCTCAAACAAACAGAATCGTATGTTCCTACCATAACTTAAATAGTTCAATGTTTGCTTTGATCAATTATTATGTAAGAAATGTATTCATACGAACTGGACTCAATTTAACGGAGTTTAATACAGTAGAATACCTAAGGATTTAGAAATTAGTACACACCTCAATCAATTAGACTAGGCATATTTTAATTTAGGCTGCATTAAGAGACAATTTTTCTACGATTTTTTTTTAAATTTCATTTGATACCAGATCAAGGTACTGCCTGATCAATAGTATTGATTAACTAAGAATGATTCCTTGGTAGTAACAGAGCATAAGTGTTGAACGATACTGAAACAATGCAGCAATAAGGAATTATAACTTACTTTTCTAGGAATACCTGCCACACAATGTGACTTCCTTCTCAGCCAGTACTTCACAATTCTTCACTTCCTCTCTGACAACTCCACATTTTCTCCCAAAGTATATGACACATTTCCCATTTCCTCCTTGTATTCAGAATTTAACGAGGAATAGCTGTACCTCTTTTTAAAAATTCAATTTGCAGTCTTAATTCGTTTTTAAACTGTTTAGAAGGTTTTTAAAACCTGTAAGTTGAATACTTTTACTCCTTGAAAACATCATCGATACTCAACCAAAAAAGCAAATATGACTTAAAAATAATTTGTAATGATATTTTATTAAAGTAACATTTTTAATTATGACTTTTTTGCTGATTTTGACAATACAAAAATAAGTGAAGAAGTCATGGATTTTGTAGTAATGTGGTGAAAATAACATTAAATTTGAGGAGTAGTTGTGCCATTGAACAGCATGCAGTTTTCATTAGGCAATGGCAGAGAAGAGAAGGCTAGGCATAGCCGAGTTAAAGTCTGTGGATAGCCTAGTGTAAGACCTTGTCTTGCATTAAATTTCGTTTCTTTGGAAAAGCCTCTCCATAACAGAGTGAATGCCACTATTTCCATTGAAGCCACTGATTTAGCCTCGTAAAATGTTAGTTAACACAAAAATTTAATATTTTCTGCTATTGTATTGCTACTTCAGTATCATACGACCTTAGCATGGGGTTGACGGGAAATGGTGTCATTAACCCAAACATTTACTGCAGCAAATGTTTATTCATACATCAACTCAAAATCCGAAACCTATATGACTTCATAAGTAAATATTTATAATCATACTTGTAATGTTCTATATGTAAAATTTATGTGTGTGCATACAGGAGGGCCTGTGTGCAGTACTAGGGTGGAATGTACTCATTTACTTGTGTGCTCACGTGTGTGTGTGTGCATGTGTGTGTGTGTATGTGTGTGTGTGTGATGGATGTGTGCGTGTGTGCATGTGTGTGTGTATGTGATGGATGTTTATGTAGGGGTGTATAGCATTTCTGGCAGTATGTGTGTTCATACTATCTTTGATCATTTTCTCTCTCCTTGTGTTGCTATGCTACTGCTGCTATGACTACTACAAGAAAAAAAAATACGAAAAGCGTAAGCAGGGATGCGTTTTCTTAAAATATATGACTAGTGAAATATTTTTATTTTAATAGCAAAACATTTGTCTGTCAAAAGTGATGCTTCTGATGAGGAAGATATGGTAAAAGGTAAGTTTTATGGAAATGATGAAATGAACAGAATGTAATACAATTATTTTAGGTTATACTGTTATTAAACAATCTCTTCAATTATTTATGAACATGACAAGGACTGCATGAATTCATAACTATGAAGAAAATTAATTGCACTGAATATAACTTACACAGGATTTAAATAGTGTGTTTGTAGCTAGGAGATTACATTCAGCAAGTGTTATTAGGTTCTGAGAACATGCTCTGACAATTCTCCAAGTCTAGATATTTAATTAAACTACATTATTAATTCCTGGGCTACTATAGAGAACTTAATTCCTAATAGCTATTAAGTTTGAAGATGACCGAGCATTTATGTTAGTGGATGTTTGCAACAAAATGCATTGTTTAAACACAATTTAAATACTTTTTCGGGCATAAAAGGTCCCATATAAACTTAGAGCCTATTCCTTCTCTTCAAATGTACGAGCTATCACAAAATATTACTCAAACTTGGAATTAGACTTTGTTCAGCACAAGAAGGCGGTCATGCTAGAATGGAATAGTAGGCTACTTTAGTTTGGGGTTAAAGGTTATATCTTATGTATCACTGGTTAAGTTCTATGTTGCATTAGGACATGGTCAGCCTGACTATTTGAAGACCAAAAAACCGTTCTTTTCAAGAATAAAGTTTTTTAGAAGAAAAAATGCACATCAAGAAGATGGAAGTAAAGCTGAAGAGATGGAAGAAATTAAACCTGGATCAATAAGGAAAACCAAGCCTCCCCCAAGAAAGTCTATAAGTTTCTTTACAAGAATAAGCAATTTATTTGGAAGAAAGCAGAAAGAATATCGTTATACAGAGGTACCTCAAGGTAATGAGACAGATGAAACAGATGGAACTGATAACGAAAGGGAGACAAAACTCACATCACCCAGTGTGGAAATAAGTGGAACTGGTAGTAAAAGAGCACAGAGTGGAGTGAAAACACCAACTGGAAGTGGAGTTCAAATTGATGAAAATATTTCTGAAAGTAAAGGAGCACAGGGTGAGGTTTCATCAGCTAAAGGTGGAACTGCTAAAACAAGAGTTATACATGAAGTAGAAATAAGTGGATCTGTAGAAAGCACAAAGGTGGTCCGGGAAGAAGTTACGACAACAATTGAAGAGATGGCAAGCAGTAAGAAAGCAATACGCTCAAAGGTAGTAGTTGAAACTGTGGAAAAAACTAAAGAGGAAAGTGGAGGAGCTGTGGGGATAGTTGATTTGGAACATTCCAGTAAAGAAGAAATGAAGAAGGCAAAGAGGGACAAAATTCGTGTGGAGCAAGAGAAACAAGACAAAAGTAATGGATGCAATTGTATTTTAGGCATGTGTGTGTGTGTTTATTTGTGTATATTTTTTGTGCGATCATTATTCAGAAAAAGCTGAAGCTGTGTCAAAATCTCTGTTTACGGACAAATTAAAATCATTCAAGGCTTGCCCCGACATAGGTAAGAAGCTATGTTTATTGAGATAATTTTTTGATAGCATAATGATAATTATGTAAAATTAATGGCCATTTAAACTGTAGAAAATATTACAGTTTTAAGTTGGTGCGTATTTTAATTTCCAGGAAGTAGATTACAAAAGTTTTGGTTCCTACGAGGTAGCTCTAAGAAGGATTTGTCTGCCATTCAGTTTACAGTGAGCCTATTAAGTTATTTGTTACAGAATAACACTACAATGCTTTTATCTCTAAACAGGCAAAGAAATCTGCCATATGTGATGTCTACCTAAGCAATCCTACTGCAGTCTCGGATCTTAATGGTCTCTTCAAGGCTATTGAAGTAATAAATGTACACACATGTGTGAATGGATTAAGGCTACAGATTTCAGATGTTCAATATTTGATATTATAGAATGCAGTGCAAAATTAACTTGAGGTTTCATTTGACAGTAATGTATATATACATCACCTTCCCTAGACCCCCTTCCTACTAAGATATGTAACAAATGGCCAAGCAATGACATTTATTTGTTTGTGTGAAGTATTTAATACTACTGATTGCCTTACTGATTCTAATGAATTGCTTGATGTTCTTCCAATAATCTCGTACAATTTTCTCCACTTTCCAGCTTAATCTCTTCCCTCCCTCAATTTCCCCTTACTGCTATACAATAGTATGTAAACTGTTTTACAGACTTCATTTTTAAGCCTTCAAGCTTCTCCATTGGGTTAAGAATTGTTTGATATCTTGCAGCATCCACATCTTCTCCCCATTTACCAAGTGGAATTCAAGGAGGAGTTTGTGAGTGTAGTGCAGAAGTTTGTTCCTGGTGGTTCTCTCAGAGACATAATATACAAGGTGAGTTTCTAGAAGGATACATTCCACTAAAGGCAAGAGTATGTGGTATTACATAAAATATGATATAAATGTTCACAATATTACCACATAGGTTTGGTGTCTATATGTTCAAAATGGCGGCTGACAAGGTTATATATATATATGTTATACTTTGAATACTGCAAAATATCACGAGTCTGTCGGATGTATTGGGACGAGTGCCAATACCCCGATCAGACGAGTGATATTTCGCGTATTCAAGTATAACATATTTATCATGTACGCATGCGCAAACTTAATCTTAGCAACGACAATTTTTCTGGAGCTAAACCAGTAAGCTAACGTTGTTATGGCTGAAGATATTTCATTACAGGATTTTTTTGATGACGAAGTTCTTGAAATGATTGAGAAACAATCTGAATATCTACAGAAACTCCCTATAGAACCAACTGTTGCTAATCCAGTCTATACTAATGGACAAACGGAGAAAACTAAGCACGTAGAAGAAGCATCTTCTTCTGTGTGTTTGGACGATGAAGAGTTGGAAATGTTTGTGGACCACCCCCAACAATATCTCTCCGTGTTCCTTACGTATTTTTGAAAAGTTTCTTCAAAAGCGTCCAGTTAAAATGTGCAAATTGGAATCCCCATTTTATCTGGCTGTGAACTACAATTACTCCAATGATGACATTTGGTACAAAAAACAGAAGATGGGGAAGGATAGAATCAATGCAATAATGAAAGGGATGGCTGCAAGTGCTGGATTGTCTGGGGGGAAAACAAATCATTCAGCTCGAAAAACAATGGTTACATATCTTACCAAGAATAGTGTACCAGAAACACAGATAATCCAACTAACTGGGCATAAAAATCTACAAAGTCTAAATAGCTATAAAAAAGCATCATTACAACAGCAAAAGGAAATGTCTCATGTCTTGAGCTCATACAAAAAGCCTGAAACTAATCCATCTTCTTCATACCCTACAACACCATCGAGTGATACTATGAACCAAGATTAAGTGCTCAGTCCTTCTTTGCTGGAGCAACAATCACCAATTGTACAATAAATATTGGTTTTCCTACAGCAACACAAACACAAAGTTTCACCACAATGTTTGCTGTACCTAATGACACACAACCACAAATGAAGTGATTTACAATTCATACATACCTACATAGCAATAGACAGATATATCAAATTAATGTATTATTATTATTAAGATTACAAAATTAGCCTAAGGGGACGCAATAACACTTGTTAGTATGCCCAAGGGGACGCAATATGGGAAAATATTGGGGTAGTTTCATTTGTATTAATCTCTATGGGAGTACTTGAGTTCAGTACATAATAAATAATCATATCTTTTTTTCATTGACTGACTAGGTTGTAATAACTGTTTTTGCAGAGTAGATATATAGCAGGAAAGTAATGCCTATAATGAATCATTTTCAAGTATTGTGTAATTTAATCATGGAATTTAATAGTTATCATTATGTCACTTAAGCAATAGGTACTAATGGTGTTATAAAAGAGTAGCAAAATATGAGTTTGAGTTTATTATGCCAAGTAAGTGTAATGCATGCATTTAGCCATAACATTCAAACTTAAAAGTTTAACTATCTTAGCTGGTTGAATGCAGTAAAGTAATGTTATCTAGGATGAGAAAACTCAAGAATAATATGGTTCTTACCATATAAGTATAAATAAGTGCTTATATTTAGGAGATAATAAATTATAAACACCTGAACAGTGTGGATAACTTGCTTATAGTATCATTTAGACTGGAACTAAAGATTGCCTATGTGCAATTATTTTTTCTTGTAGGTGGCTCCCGAGAAAGATTGGAGTGTCAAATATACGAAGATAGCTGATGTGCAATCTCTGGTGAAAGAGGAGGTTGCCAAGTGCTGCAGGCATGTCTTGGAGGTAATTTGATGCTACTAGAAATAATAGAGAAGAAATAAACTGATTTAATAATATATTCTGCTCTGTTATCCTTTAGTCTTGTATAATCTGCTAAATGTTATAGTAATAGGACTATTCCTTAGTTTTTCAATGTATTCTCTCTAAAGAGTAGTCCAGTATAAATACATATTGATTTAAATCTGAGCTGTAACAGCCAGTTGGCAAAGAATACATCCAATGAATGAATTAAGGCTCAGAAAAAGATGGTGATTATTTCCACACATTATAATCATGATAACCATAAAAGGGTCTATTTTTGTCATTTTTCATTGTAAATGTAGTTATATTGAATTTTTGAATATTAAAACATACAAGAATCAGTTCAAAGTGTCAAAAATATTTTTCCTCTTGTAGGCACTTCTATTTCTCTATAAGTTAGGTTTCCCGGCAGTTGGTCAAGTTCATATTGGTAACGTATTCAAAGTGGATGATGATAACTATGCCCTGGGCGGATATGAGAATACGTTGCTAGGCTACCGGACCAGTCTGTATCAGAGGATAATGAATGAAGGATTGTTGGACTATATTGAAGTCATTATGTTTGGTAAGTATTCCATAAAAATGGATTAAATTATACAAATGATAGTAACAACTTTTAGAAAATGTGCAATTTTTAATTTCTACAGCAATCAGTACGATTATCTTTACTCACAATTATTCCAATTATTAATGTTTTATGGAAGAAAAATATTTTTAAAATTTTTTGTTGTACTACAAGCAAGTATTTAATAGCAATTGGAGATCTTAAACAGTTTGATGAAATTTGATACTAAAATAAGAAACCAAGTTTACCTTTATTAGTGGGAATAAGAATACCTTCCGGTGGTGATGAACACTGTAGTGCACACCTAGTCAAAATATAAGCATTTGCTATAATAAAAGCTTTAGTAGTGCATAGAATATAATAGCTGTTTTGGTTTGATTGTAACTAGTATTCACTCTAGGAATTACAATGGCCAAAAACTTGTCAAAAACGTGGCAGCACCAATCTCTAAACTGATCTTTTCAATAACGCTTTAATTCCTTCATTTTATGAAGCATTGAAGGTGCGAACCCTCAGCGTTACTATAAAATAGCTAGCTGGCTATTACAAAGACCCAAAGAATAATTGATTTGGTGCAGTCTCAATGTGTCGATGTGTAGCTCATGCAATGAAAGGTAGATGTAAATGCAGTCTCCATAAGAGAACGTGCAAGAGACACTCAGCTACCAGGTAGTTTCAACAGTGAACTCCTATCGGTAAACCACAGAAACTATGAAGCAAAGCTACCACAAGCAGGGGCAAGAAATTATTTACTCACATAAATACTGCATGACAATAGGGGGTGTTACCAACAATCGTTTACGATCATATGGCCTAATAATAACTAGCTTTTCTGAAAAAGTTAGTCAAAATTAAAAAAATTCTGGCACATTAAAGGGACTTAAAATGTCCAGTGCAATATTTTAGTGCTTCTTTCAATCTTCGGGAAGCTGCCATACATAAGATCCATTGTTTATTGTGTGACTGACTGACTGACTGACTGACTGACTGACAAACTGAGTAATGTAACCCTCTTGCACACACGTGCTGAGAGTTAATTGATAACAACAAAGTTGATAATTGATCTTTGATTCTGGTATAGGAGAGATCCTAATACGAAAAATTCCTGTGTGACTAGGTATACTCATTTTCTCAGTTTTTATTCGAATGCACTAGTCTTATTAAATAAAACAAATAGACGTTTCGACCACTCTACAGTGGCCATCATCAGTGTAATGGTAATATTTGATACAAAAAAGAATGACCTTAGGATGTAAATGCTGTGTTACTTTAATAACATGTTTATTTTTGACTTGTCCCTAGGGCTTAGGTGATAAGGGCATTGTACACTTCAGGCAGTGGTCCATTTTCCCTGTTGATTGTGTTGCTGGTCTTTTTAATATACCAAGATTCAAGCAAACACCTCTGGGTCCAGTTCTGCTGACAGTCTATAACTTTCACATTGCTCCAATCAATCTGATGGTTCCTTCTTATTGCATGCTCTGCCACAGCTGAAGTGTTGTATATGGCATCAAAGGAAGTCAAGGCTCTTTGGTGCTCCTTCACTCTGTGCTGCAGTGTGCGTCCTGTCTGGCCAATATATACCTCTTTGCAGGTACCACAAGTGATTTTGTAGACAACGCCATTCCTTTGATTTATGTGGATGGGAGTTTTCGGATGTACAAGTAGTTGCCTGAGAGTTTTGTGAGGTCTGAAGCAGGTTCTTATATTAAGAGGAGTCAATATCCTTCTGATACTCTCAGATACATTTCTTATATATGGGAGTACTACGGTTGCAACTGGTTGTCTGTCCTCCATAATGCTATTCCTTGCACTATTTGTGCTCATCTTTTTAGATATTCTTTCTATCATCTTTAGTGGATAGCCATTTTGTCTCAAAGCTTGAGTGACATGTTCTTCTTCTTTGACTCTATCTAGATGGAAACTGCAGATCTTTTTTGCACTATGGAAGAGTGTAGTAGCCACAGCTCTCTTGTGTTCCATGGGGTGATGAGAATCAAAGGACAAATACTTGTCTGTCTGTCTCAGCACCACTGTCTACAGAAAGCCAACACAGACAGACAAGTATTTGTCCTTTGATTCTCATCACCCCATGGAACACAAGAGAGCTGTGGCTACTACACTCTTCCATAGGGCAAAAAAGATCTGCAGTTTCCATCTAGATAGAGTCAAAGAAGAAGAACATGTCACTCAAGCTTTGAGACAAAATGGCTATCCACTAAAGATGATAGAAAGAATATCTAAAAAGATGAGCACAAATAGTGCAAGGAATAGCATTATGGAGGACAGACAACCAGTTGCAACCGTAGTACTCCCATATATAAGAAATGTATCTGAGAGTATCAGAAGGATATTGACTCCTCTTAATATAAGAACCTGCTTCAGACCTCACAAAACTCTCAGGCAACTACTTGTACATCCGAAAACTCCCATCCAGATAAATCAAAGGAATGGCGTTGTCTACAAAATCACTTGTGGTACCTGCAAAGAGGTATATATTGGCCAGACAGGACGCACACTGCAGCACAGAGTGAAGGAGCACCAAAGAGCCTTGACTTCCTTTGATGCCATATACAACACTTCAGCTGTGGCAGAGCATGCAATAAGAAGGAACCATCAGATTGATTGGAGCAATGTGAAAGTTATAGACTGTCAGCAGAACTGGACCCAGAGGTGTTTGCTTGAATCTTGGTATATTAAAAAGACCAGCAACACAATCAACAGGGAAAATGGACCACTGCCTGAAGTGTACAATGCCCTTATCACCTAAGCCCTAGGGACAAGTCAAAAATAAACATGTTATTAAAGTAACACAGCATTTACATCCTAAGGTCATTCTTTTTTGTATCAAATATTACCATTACACTGATGATGGCCACTGTAGAGTGGTCGAAACGTCTATTTGTTTTATTTAATAAGACTAGTGCATTCGAATAAAAACTGAGAAAAAAAAAGGAGAGATCCTAGTTTGAACATAAATGACAATATTACATTTGTTGGCTTTAGCTACAGCCATGGCATTGACCCACTCCCAAGAGTCATTGTCATGATGTAATGTCTCATGTTGTCCATGTGTTTGGTTCAGGTCACATGGTCTATGAAATCAGTAGTGGAGTGTTCATGACTGAGGTATGCCCCCACAAAGACTTCAAATATGATAAAATTCCGGATGAAAGTGTTCGGAACTTTGTCAAGTTCATCTTCAGTGTTCATGCCAAGAAGTCTCCTCAAAAAGCTGTGGAGCAGGTAGTGTTGTTAACAGTATATTATATTTATAAGTGCACAGGTCAAGACAATTAGCTAATTTCTAGTCAGCTAGTCCTAAATAGTTAGACTTGTCTGGTTATTTTCATTTTAATTGGGCATGTGTTCAGTTGACAAATTAACTAAATACAGTGTGGGATGTTGATTATCCCAACTAATTGGGGATTGGGATGTTTGTGGAATCAAATGGGAACGTATAATCACATTAAACGTAATACAATGAAAAGAAACGATTATTGATGTTATATGTATGAAGGACCCGAAAACCCATTAGGGAAGCAGAAAGTCAGATATCACTTGCTTTCCTTGATATTGTGAAGGTATTAACCAACTCTTCAAGTTATTTTGAATGTATATTATCAATAGCTACTCTCTTTTTCAACCGATTGCAATTTTTGGCTTAGTCTTGACCAAAGAGCATTTTAGCTTGAAGTTACAGTCATTTAACATGTGTGCGGTTTTTTTCTCATTCAGATAATTGATGTTTCAGATGATTGATATTCAAATAATTGAGCTTCTACTGAAATATTTAGTATTTGTATAGTCAATTAGTTGAAACAGGTATTATATAATTCAGTCATTCTCGGCTGAAAAAATTATAATAGCAAATTTTCTCATTCTAACAGCAATATTGTTAATTAAAACTTGACCTGACATTTTGACTTCTTGCCGAAGTCCTCTTCAGGAAATTTGCCGTTATTAGGTATATGATTAATATAATGGTATTGGGAGTCAAACGTTAGTTTTGAAATGTCTTGATGGAGCATCCTATCCAATACCTCATTATAAGTGAAGTTGTTCTAAGTTCCTTGGACAAGTTATTCATGTTACGCTAGTATTGATTGTACATTATATAATAATTACCTATTATTCCTTATGTATTTTTTTGTTTTAGATATTAACTCATGACTTTCTTAAAGGTGTTCCAGTTCATCAGGTATAACATACATGCATTAGCGATATGAATGGGCATGGGTTGTCTTATTGGTGAGCGTGGAACTTTCAGATTTAATGAGCTGTACTTTGACAGCATACAGTGGAACAATTACATTCAATATAATTATTTCAGTGAACTTTAACTCATCTGAAGAATGTGTAGGTAGCATGGGAAAGATGCAAGGCAATTGGCATCATTTCAGTTACACAATGATCTCTCTAACATGTAATTTGCATAAATTCTTGCGCACTCAATAGTTCTTGAATGTGCAAAATGTCAATGTACAATATATAATGTTATTAAATATACATATGTAATCAGAAAAAAATACCAGAGATCTCTCAGGAAACAAAGACTTTACTGGACAGAATTAAAGAAGGGAAAGCTCATAAAGGTATGTAAAATTTGAAAACAGACAAACTCCTCGGGGCTATCGTTATTGTTTCATTTATACGTACTTTTTGAAGATTTGGATATAGTTGATCTTACTAAAGGCTTGGGCCAAGACTATGTGAATATAGAGAAAGTGGAAAGAATTGGTAAGAAGTTCACTAGCAGATTAACTGACAGACTTGATATTTGCAACTGTTTCATGCATGCACTTTGTAAGGTTGGAGATCGGGTAAAGTGTGGTCCAAAGCAAGTTCTGACTCTGTTCTTCTCTCAGCAGTAAGATGAAATTGTCTTATCATTATTTGCATTGCTAGTTAAGCTATTTAAAATTCTCTCTACTTTTTATACAGACTGAAATTCCCTACACTTGCCCCATTAAAGTTAAAAAAATGGAGACGGAAATCAAAGAAGTGATTGTCGTAGTTCAGGTAATTGGATAATATTACAAATACAATTGAAGAAATGTGCATTTTTCTCTGAAGTGATTTAAGTACCAAGACTTGTACAGTATAGGAGACTCTGTAGCATGGGATAGAGTCATAATAATATTGCAATTTGCAAAAATTAATCTATGTCCTTCATATAGTCATATGGTAAGGTGTGGAAGAAACTGTAAACAATGTTTTAGTCAACGAACACTTTAAGCGTTAGTGGTCACATAGTTGACTACAGGGTAATGACAGGATATTAATTCTAATTAGTGATGCACAGCATGAAAATAAAAATATGCACAAAGAATCAAAAAGGGAAACATTATTCCAGGTTAAATGCCATTTAACGTAGTTGGTTAACGGCGGGAGCTGGGTCACGGCGGCCCACACCGAGGAGGTGTGGCAACAAGCTACCCGCGTAAGGAAGCGCATGCGTACGGGCTACACGTGACCACGAGTTCAGGTAGCAGTAGAGTTAAACACTTTTTAGGTTGAACAGTTTACTGATCAGCTGTAATTTTTTTAGTATTATAGTGTTTAAATTAGAGGGTTTCACTTATAGTAAAAGTATGTTGCTTTCTGTTTACTTTTACTTCTGCTTTTAGGTAATTATCCACGAATCATAAATTATAGTGTTTGAATTTGTCATAGTAAATGATTTTATTTCCATAGCAACATCCTCATATTCACAGTCTCATTCAGTTGAAGTACAAACATGAATCTGAACGCCATATTGTGATTTCAGTGGAGCAAGTGAGAGAACGCTCTCTCAAAGATTACCTCTACAAGGTTGGGGAGTAGGTACTCCAAGTTTAATGCATTAGGTGTATTGTATGGTGTATTTATAGTGCAGTCCACTGGACAGCCTTGAGAAGAAGTACAAAGGAAAGGTTCGGCAGCGCTTTGTTGCTGATCAGATAGCTCGATATGGAGCTCAAGTGCTCGATGTGAGTAGCCATTCTTAGAGTGACAATTCCTCTTGTAGATATTCTGTATTAAAATTTAAAAAAGTTAATGATACCTCTGCTAGAAAACTATCATATTTTATGGCATGCTTATGTTACAGACCTGTTGTAGCTATAGTTTGTAGTGACTTTATAGTTAGCTGAATTATTTATTTACATAAAGCCAATATAATTGACTTACTAGAAGACTCTTAGTTTTCAGGCTGTTTATAAGTTACAGGTGAATATAATACTTCATTGAAAGTTATTTAAGCACAGCAATAAACTGATAGTTTGTGGTATGAATACAACTGCAGACTCAGAGACTTATGCACTAGAACACAGGATAGTTTATACTCCTTATAACTTACAGGCAAAAATGCTTATTATGTATAGCAATTAGTTATACAACTGTGTCTTTATAAGTAATTGTTAAGACAGTTGTTTAAATGTGAAGCATTGCAAGTGTTCACAATTGTTATGTTTCATGGCAGGCTCTCCTCTTCTTGTACAATATGGGATTCCCACCTGTCATTGGACAGGTAACCACTGGCAACATCTACTTGGAAAAAGATGTGTGCATGCTCGGTGGCTTTGAGAATGTAATATTAGGCCATCGGACGCAGATTTATTCAACAATGAAGGAAATTGCCGGAGAAAAATTAGATGTCTTTATGTTTGGTAAGTTCTAATATGCACTGACATACTGGAATCAAATAATTTATAGTTTATATAGATGAGTAAAACCTAATATTATATTCTCCTCATGAAAATTTTAAGCTAGCTGTAGTAGTTCTCCTTCAACATAATTTATCTTTTCTCTTCATCTGTTATGATTGCTGCTTAAAAAATCAAAATTTTACATGAAATTCTGAGTAATTTAAATGTGAAACACTGATTACTACTTTAATTTCTAATGAAAATGTAACGGCTTCTTAATTATGTGAACAAACTAACCATTAAAAAAAGAAAAAACAAACAACCCCCCAAAAAACAAAAAAACAAAAGCAACCATAGCCCTAGTGATTTCAATTTAACTGGTGAATTAATGATACTAATCAGCATAACAAGTTTTAAATTGTCAATTTTACATCATGAAATATCCAATGTTTAATTAATGTATTTATGTTAACAAAGCTTTTAGACCAAGTTATTACTAAATTAAATATTAATTAAATTAATATTCAGGTCTGGTAGTCATGGAGATGGCTACAGGTGTTTCTATGAAATCGCTTCCTGAACCCAAAGACTACTCATCAGCTCCTAAGGAAGTGAGAGAAGTTTTGAATTTCATTTTTGGTCTACAGCATTCCGTGGAGGAGGTGAGCTCGAGTGGCAAGTGATTTTCTGTGCATTTTGAATTATTGGTTGCTAAACACAACATGCTTGCAGATTTTATGCTGAATTATAATATTACGTAAAGTAGCTAATAGTGATTACCACCTACTAATAAGCATTGTGTATAAGTGTGCATGGATACCATGAGATGGGTGTGGTGTGTGCGCGAACTAATATGTGTGTGTATAATATATACATAGATGTCTTTACATAGGTTTGTGTCCTTGTTATATTAGAATGCTGTCATTCTTAAAATCTAAGGTTCATCTTAGGTGCCTATGTTGTATTTTCTTATTCAGAGTTAGTTTTATAGCTAGTGGTGTTAGTGGTAGACTTCAGGTAAAAAATTTATACATTTTTTCCTATTACTTCCTCTACTCTATTTTGTAGGTGAGACAACTCAATTTCTTCAAGGATGCTGCAGTCCAAGTGTCTGATCAGGTTTGTGTAATCCTTCAAGGTTTATAAACTGACTATCATAGTGGTCAAGATATTCCAGTTTTTGGTGCATTCAGTCTAAATGTATAATGTAATACATTTAGTTTATACTGATCATATTATAGTTTTACTCATTTCCTTGTATTTGTCATACACAAGTGCTTTATCTGGTGACATCAAAGAGATTTATTCAGCTTGTATCAAGTGATTTATTCAATTTGTATAATAGTGATTAATTAAGTTTGTCTTGTTTTGCTATGGTGTTTCGATCAATTGCATGTGTCACATTTTAACTGATTGGTGTCACATGACTTATTTCACAGGCCATGCCACAGCATTGCATTCAAATTCAATTTTCTCTCACAGGTATCTACAACATTATCACGGAATGCTCAGCATCTTATGGAGCAGGTGAGGAAAGGCAAGCACCGAAATCAAGATGACAGTGATGGGCAAGTGACAGTGACGATTATAACTCATCGCTTCTTGGAGCGAGTGCAGCACTAACACCTCTAATATTATATCCACTATTCCATTATCTCGTTTAATTATGATGAACTCTATTTAGAGTAGATATATACAATTGTATTTGTGAATTATTGAATTATGTCTTGACCAAAATGTGAGGAACATTGAAATTAAAAAAAATATGGTATAGCAATATATTTACCAAATTTTATTTTTTGATATTATTCTGTTATTATTCCTTTTTAGTACTGGTGAGTTTTTTTGCACTAGGGTCAAAATAATTATTTTTCATCATTTGCATTCACAGATTTTCTGAATCAAGAAGCTAGTTAAATGGTAATAGAGTATGAATTTAAACAAAGCATTGGCTAAGAAGGGATGCTTTGGTTCACCTGGTCTGGGTTATTGTATGGCGGCATGAGAGTAATGTAGACAGATATATAAAATTTCCCCTCCTTATATCTTTGAACATCAATTAATGCACTCAGTAAAAATTCCATATCATAAAAACAATATCTCCAGTTTAATATTCTTTCTTGTATTTCATGGACACAAATCGTTTATTTTTTTGCGTGAATTTGCAGAAGATTTGTTTCTTTGGATATTGCAACATAATGGACTTTGAGTCATTTGGGTCCACAAGGTAGCTATGAGGAATCTCCACTGCAATATGATTGAGACAATCGTCTATACTTGTATCAATGAACTGTTGAAATGACTACCTGTTGTACATCGTATAATTACTAGCAACTGTACACATCAATTACTATGACCTTGTGGTGGGGACAAAGGCTAGGTTGGTAGCTACCATTAGTGTATGAGTCTGATCAACTTACAGTTGTCTGCTTCAAGCTAAGGCTAGGCTTATGTAACTCTGTAGCTAGTTGAAACAGTAAGAGAGATAGAGTATACTTGCAAATAGCCAAAAAAGAATTGCTAATTCAATAATTGTGACAGATGGGAAAAGGGGCACTTCACGCAAAAATTGAAATTGAGATGTAGGCTCCAGAAGTAAGTCGTAGGAAAAATTCTTTCTTTCTCCTATTTTTGTTTTTTGCAGAATTAGTCTTAGTGACCCTTACTCTAAGTCTACGCCAAATTTCAAATGCCGAAACAACTTAAAAGACCCCAAGCATGCCGTGGAAAGACAAGCTACTTTTTATTCTCTCTCGTTCTTGAAGTACAATAAACGGGGAATGGGCGGAGTTTCAAACTAGCAGCTAAAAAAAAACGGCATAGCTTTGAGAATAGTGCATGCAATCTATAGCTTACCTCTGGTTGAAAGTTTACCACTACATGGAGTAGAGTAGCCAAGGATTCCAACAAAACAGGCTGTGAGACGCTCTGAAAGCTAAAAAGAACTCTACGCAAACTTTGTTAGTCGCCGTTAAAAGCAGCTGTACGATTTAATTGCGTATGCGGAGTACGCGGTTAAGTATACGGAAACATTAACTAGTGAGAGCCATCCCGCAGTTCTTATCAAAGAATTCTTCTGATTGGTCCCCTAGCCCTAGCCCTAGCCCTCGCGCGGCGCTATAATTGGTCACGCGCGGCGCTATAATTGGTCACATGATTTGATTAACAAATGAAATGAGTTTTTTTATATGAACTGCGGGACTGTAGACTAGTGATGTGCTTGAGCACAAATGGCGAGCGAGCCTAAAGACTATACTATTTTTATATGAATGATTTTGACTTCCAACACTGAAGCTACTGAAAATAAGGTCGAGTTTTTAAATTAGGCATACACTGTAAAGGGATTTCAGTACCATAGTAACAACTCGCTGCAACTGTTTGAATTGAAGGAAAACAACAACAACAAAACAATATACGCTATTTAAACGTTTTCTTTGTGATATTCTTTAGCTAAATAGTGGCTGTAAAGCACAATGCTTTGACACAACTGGACATACACCTACACAAGACTTACCTAGGCGGTTAGTCTAGTGGACAATGTAAATACTGTTGCATACGGCTTATAACCATGCCAAAGAGCACATTGACTTACCACCGCCATTAACTCGAATAGAAATGGAAGTCCCGTAAGTTTTCACGTTTTAACTGCACCCGTAAAATAATTCAAAACGGTAAACAATTCAATTTCTAGGGTGATATGGGTACTGATCGATAAACAGAGGATTCTGTTTAGTGAAGTTTAGGACGGGGTCGACCACCGAACTAACACAAAAACGCGAGGGTCAAAGTACAAAAATGCCTTACGTACGTCCAAACTATACTAGTGGTGTGCTTGAGCACAAATGGCGAGCGAGCCTAAAGACTATACTATTTTTATATGAATGATTTTGACTTCTAACACTGAAGCTACTGATAAGGTCCAGTTTTTAAATTTAGCATACAGGGTAAAGGGATTTCAGTGCCATAGTAACAACTCTCTGCAACTGCTTGAATTGAAGGAAAAAACAACAACAACAAAACAATACACGTTATTTAAAAGTTTTCTTTGTGATATTCTTTAGCTAAGTAGTGGTTGTAACACACAATGCTTTGACACAACTGGACATGCACCTACACAGACTTACCTTCGCAGTAGTCTAGTGGACAATGTATTTTCAAGTAAATACTGTTGCGCACGGCTTATAACCATGACAAAGAGCGCATTGACTTACCACCGCCACTAACTCGAATAGAAAAACTGCACCCGCAAAAGAATTCAAAACGGTAAACAATTCAATTTCTAGGGTGATACGGGTACTGATCGATAAACCAGAGGATTCTGTTTAGTGCAATTTGGAACGGGGTCGACCAACCAGAGGATTCTGTTTAGTGCAATTTGGAACGGGGTCGACCACATAACTAACTTTTGCTCTTTTTTTTATAATTGAAGTAATTGAAGTAATAAAGCATAAAAAACGTGAATAAAAAAAATGATGAAGTAAACATTACTCAAAGGGAGGATAAGGTTGCTGCTATTGACAGCTGGTGACAAGAACAATAATTTATGAAAAAACTGATGAAAATAATTGGACAATGATCATGCTAGGGGTGTTTAGTTTTAAGTACATGTTCTAATTAGTCGATAAGCGGCGGAGTGGGTTGAGCTATTTGAAATTCAATTCAAACACAATTAATCAATTTTTAATCCCAACTTTGTGTTATACTTTTTATCAATGAACATTTCTACTTCAATTCTAGGAGCACCAGAAGTACCAAAGAAACCATTTTTTTCTCCAGAAGATGTTATTTTTAAATTGTCACTGCCAAAAGATTGCATGAGGGAAATAACAGTCATGCATTACTTTGATGCTCAACCTGTTAAATTAACTGTGGTTGTAACACCAAAGGGAGATAGTCGACTGAAAGTTTATCAAATACGGAAAGAAGTAGGGCTTATTCTTGGCATAACAGATAAAAAAGGAATTTCTATTTTTGGACTATTTACAGATGGAGAATTATTAGAGAGATAACATGTTACTACCACTCTCAAATTCTAGTCCTCAATGTTTGTTTTGGTTTAAGAGATTGTCATTTAACTCCTTAACTGAAGAGTATGTTATGGATAAAGAAGAGTGCATTTTGAAAGCACTTTTTGCAGAGACATACCAGATCATTATAAATTACTTAAACAGACCTGCTATCAGCCCAAACCATTTTTCCACTTTATTATCAAAAGTAAGTTCAGGAAATAAAAGCGATTCAAAGCCTACAGCTCATCAAAAAGGTGAATTTATGAAATACGTGCATACTTGTATCCCTTTCTATTGGCAATCATTCTATGGAGCATCAGGGATTGTTTCTGAAAACAGTGCTATTTCTAGCTTAACTAGTGGAATTAAAGCATACTTGGCAATGAATATACACAAATTGGAACTTCTGAGTAATGACTCAGACTCTAAACAAATGGGTAGCTGGCTATGGCTCCAAATTCACTCGGTAGAGCGCTCAGCATTAGATTCGATTACCTTCAAAGGCATTTATGGAAAGCAAAAGCAACTTGTTACTCTCACTTTTCAAACCACACAAAGAGATTATTTGTTCAGTATTATTGTGCATATATTCAAACTCCTTGAAGAAAAATATAAAATTGTTACACTTTCAAAAAAGGAACCATTTGTGTCTGATCAAGATGCTATATTCAATAATGCATTCTTTTTGAGTGACAATAAATTACAGCATAGCTAGCACATTTGCTCTTATATAAATCATTTATCTGTACATAACATTCATAGTTCAGCAGTTTTTTTTATTTGAACCTTTTAATTTGCTATTTTAAACAAAACCAACTATTTGACAATTTGTGTTCTTGTAAATTCTTTATCAAACAGTATTGATTGAGAAAGAGTTGATTGTCTGCGTAAAACTGATGTATGGGAGTAAAAAATAAATAAAATGACTGAATCCTATGCTGACATTTAATTTCTCTTAAAATAATAAATTAAAAGTTGTTAAGAATGGATTGCAGGTAATAAAGTGGTTTATCTTCCTTGACTGTTACAGGTTGGTTAGAATCATCATGACTACATTGCTTGAAGACTTCTGCAGTGAAATAATCTGTATCCAATAATGAGCCCACAGGCTCACAAAGTGTCACATTATAAAATTTGTAAAAACCATTTTGTAATTTGGGCACTCTTATATTCTTGGTCCACAATATTCCGAGAGGGTAGTGACAGCATCGGGCACGTAATTCTTCTAGTAAGTTGATAATATGAACAGCAATAGTGAAAATGTACTGGCATTGATCGGATAATATTACTAAGTCTCTTATTATGTCACATTTATCATTTTCTTTGATCAATACATCAAAAACTATTAACTTCATCCCATCTGCTTTTAGCTTTATTGACACTATTTTTGACCATGGCCAACTAACGAACTTTTTCCCCAGAGTAGTGTCGCATATTAAAAGCTCTTTAATATCAGGAACTACAATTACTTCAGTGCCCTTCTCCCTTCCTTTGAGTCTAGATTGAAGAACATCATGACACCAGTAATAGCAAGACCAATAAAATAATGGGATGGTTGCTCGAAGTGTTTCAATGAATTTTTTCATAATATGAAAAGGTATCACACTTTTTGTGATCCATTCTTTCTGACACTCTGCGGAAACATCAAATAATTTTTTCCATTGTGGTTGTTTCATCATGGGGCATACTTTACCATTTTCAAATATATTTTTAACTTCCCAAAAAACTAATTCCATGGCTCGGCTATCTCGATCAGTGATTGCAATTTCCTTGTTTGAAATAAAATTTAATCTTTGAAAGCAAAATTGATCAATTTCATCAGGTAAAGCATCCGTATCTTGATATAACATGCATGGTTTACCAAGTTCACCAGCAAACAGTCCAAAATATTAAGACTATCTGGTAATAGATTTAAATATTTTCCTGCAAGTTGCTTTACTTTACCAACAGTTACTATATCAATAACTGGCTTAAGACCAGACTTGCTTATTTGATGTCTCTTACAGTCTGCCCTGACATAAACCAGGAAATGGCCTTGATCAATGTCAAATGTTTTAATAGCAACAGCTCTCATTTCTCTTCTACCAACATTTGGTATATCCAATATATTTAGTCTTATGATACTTTCTCCTGGTCCAGGAGAGGATGTACGATATAGTGTAGACTTGAATCGTGGGCCTTGTTTTCTGTCCGAACTGTTTATAACAGCTTTGTACAATTGAGGCGAATCTGGTGTATAGAGATTAGGAAATGATTTATGCTTACCTCTCATTCTTTCGTAGGATTGAGGTTGAACTGAAGCAGAAACAGTTGCTCTGATAGGATTAGCTGTGGGCATCTTATAGACTGCGATAGATTTTCTTTGTCTCATAAAACACTGAGTGTATTTTTCAGTACTAGATGAAGTGAAATCATCCTCCATTGGCCTTCTTTCACAATCTTCACTCATGTTAGATGAAGTCTTTATAACTACTTGTGAAGAGGAACCATTAACACATTTCCAGGTGTTATGTTTGTTTCACACATTATTGGTAGTGTAGTTTAACCATGTGTTAGTATTTAACACTCCAATACCTGATCTACAGTCTCACTCACAAGGAAGAGACATGCTGCTCACTTTTGATGTTGGTGATGCTATTAAGACAGCATGTGATCATGACAGCAATGCAATGCTATTAGCACGAGCAGCTCAGTTGGTTCGCAGCGAAATGTTAACAAAAAAGTTTCATTTTGATGGATCATTCAAGCCTGAATGCCAACAACAGTCGATGCCAACAACAGTCGGTACCAAAATCTTTATTTTCTCTTGTAAACATGATTCTCAGGGGTCCAAATATTGAGCATCAGTCCGAGATTGACACTATTAGCACATCAGCTGCCCTTTCTATATCCCAGCTTTTGATGTTTAATCATGTGAAAATTGTGCGTGGATCAACCCATCCTAATTCAACTTACCACAGACATGAGAGAGGAACACCACTGCCTATCTTCATTGCACTGAAAATGCATGCTGTCATGCGCAGCAGAAACCTCATTGATACTCTGTTCAACCTCGGATTGTGTGTGTCCTATGATCGTGTTTTGCAGCTCACTACTGACATTGGCAATGGAGTCTGTGAACGCTTCAATAGTGATGGTGTTGTGTGTCCTCCGAAGATGCGCAGTGCCGTTTTTACTTCCGCAGTTGTTGATAACATTGACTATAATCCCACCTCTGCAACTGCAAAGGATGCACTCCATGGTACTGGGATTTCTCTCATACAACATCTCACACAAAATATAGTAATCACACATGCTGCAATCAATGGTTTTATTGCCACTCTTTTTGGACAGTGCACACTCAGTAGCTATGATAAAGCATTCTATGACTCTTGTCCAGGCAATTGTTCAATACCTCAATCCTGGTCAAGTTCCTGTTATTGCTGCTGACCAGCCATTATATGCTTTAGCCAAGCAAATTCAATGGAGCTGGCCTTCTACTCTTGGAGAGGACGAATACGTGATAATGTTTGGCGGCTTACATGTTGAAATGGCTACCTTGAAGGTATGGGTACTGAATATACACTGACATAGACTGTTACAATGTTATTTTATTTACAGGTGCTGGGAGATTGGCTAGAAAACAGTGGCTGGACAAGTGCTCTTGTCCAAGCAAATATTGCTAGCACAGGTACAGCAGACTTTTTTGTCAAGGCAAGTCATGTAACAAAGACAAGGCATGCACACCAAGTTACTGCTGCAAGCTTGCACACTCTGCTACAAAAAGCGTACTCTGAGTATATAAATGCTGCAGAAATGGAAGTCTTAACATTGGAAAAGTGGTGTGAAATATGTTCTCAGAAGAGTGTCCAATTTAGTTACTGGCACAAAACTCTGACACTTGAAATAACTTTGCTGTTATTCATCAGATCCCTTCGGGAAGGCAACTTCCAGCTCTATGCGGAATCTTTGACCAAAATTGTGCCTTGGATGTTTGTGCTGAACCATACACATTATTCCAGATGGCTTCCAGAGCATATTCGTGACATGATGCAGCTTTCAGATAAACACCCAGCAATTCTTGCTGAATTTGAAGCGGGAAAATTCACTGTGAATAAAACAAGGAACAAATTTTCTGCCATAGCACTCGATCATTGTCACGAGCAGAACAATGCTATCGTCAAGCAATCTGGAGGGGCAATAAGTCTAACAACTAATTCTAGTGCATTGAGACGTTGAATGGTGGCTGGCCCGAGGTAGCAAGAATGGTTACAGAGTTCGAGAAGTGTGTAATGGGAACACAAGCTAGTGTCGGTGACCATAGCCATCACGAACAGTGTGCAAGTGTACAGACTGCATTTATTTCAGAAGTGGCATCACTCACTGCTGTGTTAGAAGAAATGGGGAATCCATTTCTGGAGAAGAGTGATGATCTCTTAGTGTTGGATACAAGGAACATCATGGATCGCTCTGTTGGAGACACAGTAAGAAGGTCTGAAACCCTAGGAATCCAACAATATAAAAAGTTCATCAAGGAAAGGTTAACCGAGTGTACTGTACCTATCACAGAACTGCTGTCCAAAAACAAGTTAGCACTGTTTAGTTCCAAACAAGCTAGGACCCAGTCTAAGCAGAAAATGCAGATCAATGCATTAAAAAATGATTGTAATCTCTTCTCACGACTATACATTGCTTGTCAAATGAGGGATGGTGATCTTGACACCTTCTTCAAACATGAGAATCAAAATAGCCCACCATCACTTTCACTGGGAGGAAAACTTAGGTGTGGCACAAAGGCAGATCTTCTTCACTGTATTCAGTTTGAAGAAATCCAAGATATGAACAGCACGTGCTACTCTCCATGTGTTTCATGCATTCACAGGGTGTGACACTACATCATTATTTGCAGGAAGAGGCAAGAAGACAGCATTCAATACATGGAATGTTTTTCCCGAGGTCACAGGAGCTTTTGAAGACTTACTGCACATGCAAGAAAACTTTGAAAGTACTACCATTTCAACTGTGCAACGTTTTGTAGTTTTAATGTATGACCGCACTAGTGACATTGCAGAAGTTAATGAAGCCAGAAAGCATCTTTTTACACGAAAGTCAAGAAGCTTAGAAAACCTCCCACCAACACTAGCTTCCCTAGAGCAGCACATCAAAAGGGTTTGCTACCAATCCAACTGCTGGAATCAAGCTCTGATTCCTAAACCTAAACTTCCAAGCCCAGGAAATTGGGGGTGGAAGAAAGAGCAAACTGGATGGGAACCGATATGGACAACCCTCTCAGAAGCATCACGCTCATGTTCTGAACTTATTCACTGCAGTTGCAAAAAAGGGTGTGCCAGGAGGTGTAAGTGTTACAAGGCAGCCCTCAAGTGTACTGCACTATGTTTTTGTTCTGGTGACTGTCATATACATGAACTCTAGCTATAATCAAGTTTCGGTATACTTTCAATAAAAACTTCCATATATGGTTAAAAAAACGTCTAGAAGTCACCAAAGGTCAAATTGGGGGTGGCTCCACTTCTTAAATTATTATTCATGATTCCTAGGAGCCATGTACCAAGTTTCATGCTTTTATCACAAAATGCACAATTTCACTGATATTTAGTGCAAATCCGCTCTACTACAACACTATTTTCTATTTTAATAACTGTGACACAAAAAATGTAGGGCTTAACAATACATATAATGAATTTTAAGCAATTTTCATAGCTTTTAAGAGTATCATATTTCTATGTTTTAGAACCATTATAATAACCATGTATATAAATATGAATAAACCAAATATATGAATAAAATTAAGAAGCTTTGTACTTGATGAAAATACACAATGCCAAATTTACGCTCAATGCAGCCTTGGTAGTTAAATAAAAAGCATCTTATTCCTTTAATAATGGTTAAAAGAGAAATACGACCATATATATATATATATATATATATATAATACATACACACATATATAATATATATATATAGCTTGTAATTATGTCTAGTCAAAGTAACGTGTAATAACACAAAATGACTACTTTTCCTTTATACGATAGATATAAACAATGGTGACAATAATCTGAAACAAATCTTAGCATGATAATATCTTGTCCAGCTCCACACTCAAGGAAGTATATAAGGATGCTTGTCAAGACTATTCAAGCTATGGTAAGATTTGTACTCTGGACTGACAACTTTTGTGTAAATCCAGGAAAACTATCTGATCAGTTTACTTGTTTTTTGCTAAGCTAATTGACCAGCTATTGTAACAAAAAAAACAAAAACAATATCAATAAACACTGTTAAAGATACTGTGACTGTTTTCTTTAAAGTAGGAAATTGTGACTGTTTTCTTTAAAGTAGGAAATATTTCTAAAATAATTCATAAAGATGGCATAGAAGAGCATACATACATGCCATATTTTGCGCATGCCAATTTTAAATATTCTATATGAGAACTAATTAATAAAAAATATTTTCTAGCCTTTTACATGTAGTTACAAATATCCTTTAATGTAATAGTTCTAAAAATGTTTAAACTTTTTTGAGAACTGTTCTCTTGTTTGATCATTTCCAGCAATTGTCCTTTCCTTGTTCTTCCTAGCACTAAAACGCACTGTCAAACTCTTCAAATATGCCCCATATGGTCTGTCAAGAGTGCACAACAATAAGTAAGAATTTAGGCAACTCTACATCTTGAAGATAAAAACCTACAATCACAAAGTTGATTTGGAGAGAAATGATACTGAACATACTATTTCAGGAAAGTTTTTTTTATGCTTAACATTACAGCCTTGTTATTTAAATAGAAGACAAACAGTCTCGCTTGTTCTCATTCTCCTCTGATTAATTATTGTCCTCTGGAATTAATGTATTGTTTTAATTTATTTAGGTTCCATTCAGTAAATGAACTAATGAATAGTAAATTGTTTCATTGTGGTTAGTACTAGTAGAAATTATCTGAGAAATCATCTATCAATAGGTAGCTAATGTAGTACAATTATAGCAAAAGCAAGTATTATGATAAGAAATTCCACACAAGTTCATGCTGTCAACTGGAGAAGGAAGTGAACACATGATACTATATATATTATATATATATATATTTATACCCATATCCAAATCTTGCCTTGCAAAACACTTTTCACTATTTTTCATGGATCCAGGTGCAACCAACTAGCAAGCTAACAAATGAATGGGAAAACATACAAAAGATAAAAGAAATACTATATAAAGTGTGAGAAAGAAGAAAAGATCATAGCTACAGCGGTTAGGGTAAGAGATATTCATGCAGCCTTCCCTTGATAAAATTTTGAGCAGGTGAAACTAAATATTCCCAATGACGCTGAAATAAAGGGAAAAGAGTTTTGATAGCGCAAGGCGAAGGCAAAGATTTGTAGACCCTCCATAAGATACACAAAATAAAAATACTTACTGCCGATAGCGGATATAGCGCGCTCACGCGCGTGCGCTACCATTTAGCTACAAGTTAAAAAAAAAAAAAATCTCCTACTATAAAAGTATTTACAATAGAAGAGTGTAATTCAAAGGATGGCTACATTTAAGTACGTCTTACTTGTAGCAATTAGCCTGCAAGTTGGCTCACCATTCCCTAGTGATCCTGGAGAAGCTTTTGAAGATGATTATGGATCATTCGAAGTGGATGAGTCAGCAGAAGAAGAATCAATAGAGAATAATATACGACAGCTTGAAGAATACTTACAAAGAGCTGGGAACCAGGTAAGAAAAAATTAATTTGATTAATATTTGCTAATTTATTTTGAAAAAAAAAATGCATAGAAAGGAGAATTGATAAATTCAGAAAATGTCAATGATGATTTTGAAGAAAGGATACCATTAGAAGAAACAAACGAAGAACCAGTAAATGATGAACAACAAAATGAGCCTAATGAAGAGGAAACTTATGAAGTGGCATCCAATGAAGAGGGTTCTAATGAAGATGCACCTAATGAAGAGGCCCAGAATGAAGATGAACCTAATGAAGAAGAACCGAATGAAGAAGAACCGAATGAAGAAGAACCTAATGAAGAGGAGCCCAATGAAGAGGAACCAATGCCTACAAAAGATACCACAAATATTCTGTCTCCAACAACTCGAGTCCCAAGATTAGAGCCGGATCATGAACCACAAACAAATGAATCAAACCCTCAAACAGAGCCTGAACAACCTGAACCAGTGTCTGAACCAGAGCCAGAGCCTGAACCAGAACCTGAACCAGAACCTGAGCCACAACCTGAACCAGTGTCTGAACCAGAGCCTGAACCAGAGCCAGAGCCTGAACCAGAGCCAGAGCCTGAACCAGAGCCAGAGCCTGAACCAGAGCCAGAGCCTGAACCAGAGCCAGAGCCTGAACCAGAGCCAGAGCCTGAACCAGAGCCAGAGCCTGAACCAGAGCCAGAGCCTGAACCAGAGCCAGAGCCTGAACCAGAGCCAGAGCCTGAACCAGAGCCAGAACCTGAACCAGAGCCAGAACCTGAACCAGAGCCAGAACCTGAACCAGAGCCAGAACCTGAACCAGAGCCAGAACCTGAACCAGAGCCAGAACCTGAACCAGAGCCAGAACCTGAACCAGAGCCAGAACCAGAGCCTGAACCTCCTTCAGAACCTAGACCAAAAAGGTGCAGACCTGGTCAGAGAAGTACAAGAAGAAGGCCATGCACACCTGGACAACTAAGGAGGTGCAGGCCAGGTCAGAGAAGTACTAGGAGAAGACCATGTATACCTGGAAGACCAAGGAGGTGCAGGCCGGGTCAGAGAAGTACTAGGAGAAGACCATGTATACCTGGAAGACCAAGGAGGTGCAGGCCGGGTCAGAGAAGTACTAGGAGAAGACCATGTATACCTGGAAGACCAAGGAGATGCAGGCCGGGTCAAAGAAGTACTAGGAGAAGACCATGTATACCTGGAA
>WLWD01002069.1_pt1 | contig 28586 bp, 17 predicted proteins | sample 6712731 | NCBI WGS metagenome assembly WLWD01 (sample SAMN12718690, study PRJNA576275) | sponge metagenome | isolation source: marine sponge | host: Mycale hentscheli | place: New Zealand: South Island, Marlborough, Capsize Point | collected 2014-11-01
TTAAAGCCCTGCTGCAGGAAATCAGCCAGTGTAATTATGAGAGTCTGAAAAAAAGAAATCTTGCCAAAGGGAAATAACAGTTGCCGAAAGCGCAAAGGTCAATCAGACATAATCATTCTTACGGAAAATGTCCGGAAACATGCAAACTTTCGCGACTGAGAGTAGAAAATGAGCAGCTGAAGAAGGGAAACGAACAATTCCGTCAGATTTTTGATGTTGCCGTGGATGAATTCAATAAACTCAAGCGACGGATTGAACAGCAGAAAGGGGAATTGAATTGTGAAAAAGAGGCGAATAAAGATCTGGAGAAAAGAATTCGGCAACTGGAACGAGAATTGAGTAATGAACGTGGTAAAGCGAATAAATTCGCATCTATGCTTTTTGGTTTGAAGAGTGAGAAACTGAAATTGTCAGATATCAAAGTTGAGGATAGGAATTCTATTGTAGTTGAAGAAACCAGCGAATCAGAAATCACTAATGCCGGGGAAGACGAATCGGCTGGGGAGAAAGAAAAAAAGACTGAAGCGGAGAAGGACAATGACACGAAAAAGAGAAAATCCGGAGGTCAGGATGGCCCCAAAGGAAATGGAAGGAAAATTCCTAAAGGGCTGCAGATTGTGGATAGAATTATTAGGCTGCCTGAGGGAGAAGTCATTCATGGAATTCCGGCGGAGAATTGGACGGAACAGAACGGCATGGATGAAGTATCATACACGATCAGAAAAAGAGTCGAATGGTACGTGGAACGTACTATCAGGCGTAAATATACTCCTCCTGCGAATTACGCCCCTGGCGTTCCCAAAATAATAACAGCTCCCATGCCGGCTAAACTCATTCAGCAGGGAAAATATGGGTTGGAAGTATGGATTGATATTCTTATCGATAAATATCAACAGCATATACCGATTCAGCGTCAAATTTTCGACATGCAGCAACACGAAGTCAATATGATTCCAGGAACTGTTTTCGGTGGTTTGAAAACAATATTTGGAACCTATTTGGAGCCTCTTTATAAAGAACTTATTATTGAATTGCAAAATGGAATAAGATGGCACGCTGATGAAACTCGCTGGTACATGCTTTGTGACGCCATGAAAAAATTATGGTATATGTGGGGATTCAAATCTGAAGATGTTGCTATTTTCGTTCTTGACGCCACAAGAAGCGCTTCTGTTCCTGCGAAAACTCTTCTGGGGATTACCGATATAGTACAACTAAAAGAACCAGTTGAAATTCCTGAGGAGAAATTGAAAATATTGAATGTAGACAGGTATTCTGCCTACAAAATGTTGGCCGGTTTGGGTTTGGTTCTTCTGGCCTATTGCTGGGCTCATGTGAGAAGAGATTTCACTGACATTAAAAAAAAATATCCCGAAGAGCACGGACTGCAAAGATGGGCAGAGGAATGGTTGTTGAAAATCGCCGAACTGTACAAAATTAATAATCAGAGAGTAAAACATCCTCCCGGAAGTGATATGTTTTTAGAACACGATTCGAGATTACGTGAAGCCATTCATGACATGGGAAAAGGAATCAACGTTGAGATTAAGGCTGATGAAGATGAAGTTCATGAAGCCAGACTTAAAGCAATGATATCAATGAAAAATCACTAGGAGGGACTGATTATATTTGTTGGTAATCCCGAAATCCCGATGGATAATAATAAAATGGAAAACGGAATAAGACCATGTGCTCTGGGAAGAAACAATTATATTGGAAACCATTCACTTTGGGGCGGGGAATTGTCCGCCTGTATGTATTCGATCATTCAAACATGTAAACAGAATAATATCAATCCACGAACTTACTTGCAGTATTACCTTGAGAAGTGTATAGAAAAAAACGGCGATATGAGTCAGGAGGAAATAAATTCAATGTGACCAGGGAAATTAAAAAATAATATCATCGTGAAAAACGATTTGACCTTGAAAAAATTCTGATTTTTTGTTTTCTTTATATTTCCTGCAAAAAACGATTCAGTAAGAAGAAATTAGGTTTGAGGGCAAAGGGGACCACTGAGTATGTACTAAAAAAATTCTATTAATCATGCAAAAATTCTCCTATGGGTTATATAAATACTCTGAATTACTGTTAATATATTTAATTGTGGCTGATTTTCAATTTTAGGAATTTGAATGCCTGCAATATAATTAAGTTATTTAAAATAACGAGTGCCCGATTGCTTGGCAGATAGTAATTCTGGCATAATAAAACGAGTCAATCAAAGGCATCAGTTTAAGTTTTGCACTCTATGGTGGAAACGATGTGGAATTGAGTAATTATTCCATGGTCTCACATAAATTAAATTTTGAATATAAATTATGACGTTGAATACTTTGCACCAAAATAATAGTAAAAGTTCCGAAACTCCATCAATTCTTATTGTCGAAGATGATTTTGCGTTTCGTAATTTCATGATTGAGACATTGAATACGTTTAATTATGATATCAGTGATGCAGCAGATGTCAGTGAGGCCGTTAGCATCCTGACTGATAAAACGATTGATTTGGTCGTGAGTGATGTAAATATGCTAGGCAAAAGCGGTATCGAGTTATTGACCGAAATGAACAAGAGATGGCCGCAAATTCCTGCATTGATAATTAGAGCCCATTCGAAAAGGGTATTTTGAGTATAAAATTTCTATATTCTTCATGGAATTGGACTTGAATAAATTGCGTAACGTGTTGTCTTGCAATATTTAAATCTATTTTCCTAGTACCCCTCCCCTCTGCGAGGACTCTATCGGTTTCGACCGGTCCGTGGCTTTTGATGTAATGTAAATCGAGTAAAGTTTTTCCTCCAAGAAAGCCCCGTTGGCCAAAATGGAGGAAGAACAGATGCATGACTGGAAGAGATTATCACATGTGAAATGGGAGTGCAAGTACCATGTGGTATTTGTGCCGAAATATCGTAAGAAGAAATTGTATGGTAAATTAAGAAGTCGTATGGGTGAAGTAGAATTACTGGGAGGGCACTTGATGCCAGACCATGTTCATATGTGTTTGAGTATCCCGCCTAAGTTTAGTGTTTCTAGATAAGCTCTGCGTAAGTCCTTCGGGTACGAATTGGATCAAGTTTGAATAAATGCGCATCCAGTATAAATGAAAATCGTGGCCGAAGTCCTTCTGCCAATTTTATCTATTAAAATTACTACCGTAATTTCCGTTTCCCCATTAGTTTTTCCCTCCGAAGGGCTAGCGTATTTTTATCTTCCAGCAACCATTCAAATTCTTCACCTTTCACTAATTCCATTGCATCAACAAGAACTACCGGCACAGTGACAAAGAAGGTGTTATTTGTCGGGCGACTTACTTTCTGTAACTTTAACCTTATATCCCATTATTTCTCCTATTTCGAACAAATTTCGATTTTTCAACTTGATATAGATTATAAAATATATTAATGTCATGAGAATTCAATCTTTGAAAGGAGTGAAAATGACCAGATTACAACAATGCACGCGAGGAATCCCTCCCTCCCTTGAGGCTGAACCCGGATTTTCATCAAATCCTTGTTCGTCTGAACAGCAAGGCCACAGTCAGCAAAAATATATTTATCCGCAGCCGTATGCTTTTACACATTCATAACAAACCGATCAATTTTTCTCAGTTTGGCCGAGAATTGAATCATGACCCTGATACTATCAGCAAATGGCACTACAGATGCTCTGACGCCAATTATCAGTGGACCGAACTGGTCAGAAACACTATTGAAGAACCCGGTCATGCCGGAGAGTTGCTGCGCAAAGAACGTCTGGCCGAACAGCTCCTTAGTGATTCCCCCCGTAGCGGCGCCCCTGCGACCTACTCGGCAGAACAATATACGCTGATTGTTTCTCTGGTCCTTATGCCCCCATCTGAATACGATCGACCGATCACGCATTGGACAGCCCGAGAATTGACAGATGAAGTTCATTTGCAAGAAATTGCCCCCGGCATATCTTCACGACAAGTCCAGCGTTTTCTCGATCAGGCTGATCTGAGACCACATCGGAGTGAGTATTGGCTTAATCCGAGAATTGATGATCGGGAGGAATATGAAGACCAGGCCAAAAATCTCTGCGACCTATATCGTCAAGCCAAGTCTTTGGCCAAAAAGGCAATTCATCTTATATCTACGGATGAAAAAACCGGCATCCAGGCATTGGAACGGTTAGCCGAAACCAAGCCGATGCGTTCCGGGCAACCGGAGAAAATCGAGTTTGAATACACTCGTCATGGAACGCTTTGTCTGATTCCGTCATTTGACGTTGCCACAGGGGAAATTGTGACTTATCATCTTGGTGAAACCAGGAAAGAAGTGGATTTTGCAGCCCATATAGAAGCAACGATTGAAAGCGCACCGAAAGATGAGTGGATTTTCATAAGTGATCAGCTTAACACTCACAAATCAGAGACTCTGGTCAAATTGACAGCCCGTCTTATCGGTTTCAAAGGGGAGCTTGGAATTAAGGAGAAATCAGGCATTCTTGAGAATACCAAAACACGCGGAGAATTTCTGAGCGATTCGAGCCATCGTATCCGATTTGCATATACTCCCAAGCATTGTAGTTGGCTTAATCAGGTGGGAATCTGGTTTGGCATATTGGCTAAAAAAGTGATCAAACGCGGAAACTTCTCTTCCAAAGACGATCTACGCCAAAAGATCGTCGAGTTTATTGACTACTTTAACCGGACAATGGCCAAACCCTACAAATGGACCTGTAAAGGAATTCCCCTGACAGTCTGATCGAACGATCCATATCATCAGGAAAAATCTTCGGATTGCCGGGGAGCATTCACCTCTGCCTGCATACTGGCAGAAATCGAGTCAAAGTGTCGTCGGAAGAGACTAAATGACTCTGCTGCTCCGACTAAGAAGAGCTGTTGAATTTTAAACCAATGAATTCCGACGCTACAGAACAAACGGGGTTTCGGCTTTGATATTTATAGTGAAACGCATCAAACCGCAGGCAATTAAACCCGAAACAATATTAAAGGGACATCGGAAGTATAGTTGGAAAAATAATCTGTGCATGTACTTGTCTAACATCGGCGCTACACATATTATGGTCTGTCGCGGTCTTCGGTTATTTGTGATTTGAGTAAAGATTGTGAAGTGTCCTGCTGCCAAAGAAACCAAATCGCATAACAAAATTGACAGCGGCGTCAAACGCTTGTCTTTCACAGATAGACTGCCACGTTCACCGGGTAGCTTGACGACTTATAATATTGTGGAAATCTTAGACAAATCCATACCCGGAATACATGAATTCGTACCCGAAGGACTTACGCCGAGTTTATCTAGTGTGATCGGTTTTGTGAAGGGAAAAAGTGCAGTCCGCATTCACCGGGAACTGTTAAATATCCGTCGTATGACAGGGCTGCATTTTTGGGCTCGCGGATACTGTGTGAGCACTGTTGGTATGAATGAGGAGGCAATAAGAGAATACATGAGGAATCAAGAAAAGTTAGATAACGATCAACCAAACTTAGAATTCTAATAACGGCAACACAGCCCCAGCGGGGCTTTTTCTACGTAACGTCCCCCTTCGAGGGGGAATCCTAATGCCTCCTGCTATGCAGGAGGTTGATTGCTTAATTTACCATGGAGGCAACAATGATCAAGCAAATTCCAAATGACTCGGTGTGCAGCAGCGACCTATTCTTGCCGGTTCCGGATACGAACTTGAAAGAGCTCTTGTCTGAGGTTCTGGAAATGAGCCGTAGACATCCGGAAATTCTCGATAGCATTCGAAAGGATCAAGATGCAGTAGCGATAAAGAAAAAAGAGTTACGGCAAAAAGATAAAGCCTATTTTGAATCAAAATTCGAGGCCCTTCCAGAAATTTTGAGTGAAGTGGAACAAACGGAAGCTCCATCCCTTTATTTACAAGTGGGTCGTCCGCGAATGGAAGCCGAACTGGTGTTGATTTTTCTTGTCCTGCGAGGCTACTTCCATACCTTAAGCAGTTTATCATCAATTGAACGCTTACGGGATTCGGTCACAATTTTAGACTACTTGCAAAAACGTGATCTGCTTCTTCCCGGGATTACAACGATTGTTGAGAATGTAAATGCGGCGTCTAATGAAACACGAGAACAAATTCACCGTGCTCAGTGAGGGCTAATTCTCAGTGAGGGCCTAGACGATTTCAAGGAGCTGACATTCGACAGTGCGTCCGTGGAAGGAAACGTAGAGTGGCCGACCGATGCGGGTATTCTGCTCAAGCTTATTGAGCGTCTGTTTAGTCTGGGTGGTAAACTTTCGAAGTATGGCGGTCCGTCACTCCGGGCATGGTGGATGGCAAGCTGGATTTCGTCTTTGCAAACGCTGCTGTTCAAGATCAATTCCATTGCCGGAAAAGCGAATAGTAAAAAGAGGATAAAGAAGTTCTATCGGAAATTTTTAAAGACAGCCTACAAAGCGCTGAGTTATCTGAAAAGGGAACTTGGAGAGATGAAAGAACGGAGCGCAAAACTCGATATGAAGCCAAGTCGTCGAGAAATGCTCGATGCCATTTTTAAGCAAATAGACGAGGATCTTGCAGATGGATATCATGTTCTTTTTTACTCGGAGAATCGGGTAATGAATGATGTCCATCTTCCTTCTGCGGAGAAGGTTTTGAGCATTTCAGATGAAGATGCAGCTTATATAAAGAAAGATCCTCGGCCCGCGAAAATAGGATATAAACCACAACTCGGTCGAAGCGGCAATGGTTTTATCCCTGTTTGTAAGGTTCCCAAAGGGAATGCCGCCGACTCGAAAGAATTTATCCCTGTACTTGATTTAGCCATTGAGAACACCAAGGCGGCGCCTTCTTTAGTGAGCGTTGATGACGGTTATTCATCAAAGTCAATGAGTGCATGTTCATTTGTTGAGCTTATGATGCTTTTGGCAACTGATATAATTTTTGATGTTCCTGTTGCTGGTGAAATTTTAGATAGTCATTCCAGTTTCCGGAAGCATAAATTGAACGTAATCGCAACATAGCATCACCTCCTTGCAGACTCCACCTTGCTCCAGCTTTTTCCATACGATCTTTTACCAAATGGCCGCAAGCAGATTCTACAGCGCCTGTAGCGATTGGCATGCCTAAGCTTAGATAACGATCATATCGCATATTCTGTCGATGATTATCCAGATACGTTATAATTTTTTCTAACTTCTCTATTTTTTTCTTTGATAAATGCCCACGCTTAATTCGTTGGCGCAATCCGCCGATAACATATCCAATTTGTCCTTTGAGTGTACGCTGCATCAAGTCATAAACCATTTCTTTTGCTTTCGGTGTTCCCTCTCCAAAAATAATATGGCCAGCTTGCCAAAAACGTTCTGATACATGAATGATATCAAGGATAATTTCAGCATCAGGAAATTGCTTTTTACAGGTTTGAGACAAGCTTAGGGCTCCATCAATAACACAGGCTTGATTAAGACGTGTCTGAGAATCCAATATCCGTTTTGTTGCGCGTTCAGATATCTCGTTAATAATTCCTTCTCGACCTGCTGTAAGTGATGATTGATAATAAATGTTTTGAGCAGGTCGAATTGCATGCAGTTGCTCTAACTCTTCACTACTCAGGATTTCGGGTTTGACCAAAGCTTTTGCGACTAATTCAGCAGAGCGTCTACTCTCAGGCATGACATATTCAAGCCCCACCATGGCTTCTTTCTTTTTATTACGTTTTTCCCCTCTCTTCAGCCGTGCTTCGCATCTGGGAACAGTTTCCTTTATTATGGCTACGCCTTTCCCGTCAAAACCGACTACCTGAATCAATTTTTCAGGTTCTGGTGCTGGAGGTGAAAGATTATCAGCATATTCTTTATGATGCAAAGATAGTTCCTTTATAATCTGTTCAGCTGTATGGGTTGATAGCGAAATGCCAAACAGCTCCTTGAATGATTTAACACACTCATCATAGGTATCGCGTATTGACATACGGCCAACTATCCGCTGCACAAAATACGAAGCTTGGCGATCGGGTAAACTTGCCGTCTCATCTATGGGGCTGTAGCCTTTATGGCCCTCGGCATAGTAACACCATCTTTCTATAATCACAATTCCAAAAACAGTCAATAACGTTAGTGGTTTACAGATTTTTCGTCGATAATCATGACCATTACGGACAAGTTTTGAACCCTTGTCTCCTCGCCCTAATTCATGAAAATAATTTTGCATGAGCATCCTGCCAATCTTCAATAATTCCATAAAAATATGACGTTCAACTGACTCTGCTGTTACTCTAGTTTTACTCAAAGGATTACACCCCTCTGATTGAGAATCATGAGCAAAGCTTTTGACTTGTTCTACTAATGTATTGATACTTTCGTGAATAAGCTCTAAATTCATTATTATAGGATCCTTTCTTTATATGCTTAAGTATGAATAAACGTTGAAAACTTATCTTATACTTATGCGTGAAGGGATCCTGACTTTCAACCATAAAATAAAATATAATTCATTGTGTATCAATATGATACATGTGTTCAATTTTTAAACACGCACTCAATTCAAATTTAGAGGACGCAAAAGAAAGAGGGGTAGCCACTGTGAGTATAAGCGGCTCAAAAGGGAAACGGATTACGCCCGAGTCAGATTGGGATAGTCCAGCCTATCTTGAGGCTCGTCGCAATCGTTCAGCGGTTGAATCGCTCATGTTTGTACTTAAATATGTGTTTGGCCTGAAGCGTTTTCGACGACGCGGTCTTGAGGAAGTTCGCGCTGAATTGCTTGAGAAAGTCATTGCGTATAATTTTTGTCGGATGGGCTATATTCGTAAGCTCCGTCAAAAAGAAGCTGAAGCAAAACTGCGGCGAGTGGCTTAGGACGATCCCTACAAAATAGTGAAGTAAAAAAAACACCAAAGGGCTTCAACCGGGAGTACTGTGTTCAAAAATAATTATTTTTGGGTCTTAACGACAAGTTGCTCGCAGAAAAGCTGGCGAATCGGCAACGATTATGTCAGACCCATGTTTCACCGACATTAAAATCAACAAATTGCGCCAAAATGGCACGGCAAAAATTGAGCAATTTGCCTTTTCGAATACGGTCTAGTTAATGATGGGGAATTCGATTCAAATTCCGCCTCATTTTCTATAAAGATAAATGCAGTGAATGATCCGCCTGATATCCATGAAATTCCCCATCAGCGCATAAAGGAAGATAGCGCATTAACAGACCTGAAGGTCGTTATTGATGAAGGTGGCGGTGATGATGAAGATGAACAGATCATTCGTATAACGGCAGCCAGTTTGAATCCGGAATTAATCCCGGACGAAGCGATTAATATTGAATTCAGTGATAGCGCCGATGACGCAGATCACGCAAGTTTGACGATTCGTCCAATCGCCGGCAAAGAGGGAGAGGCTATTATCAAATTGGAATTGACCGATGGCGAATTGAAGACGGAGCGTGAATTTAAGCTGAGTGTTATGAGTGTTAACGATCCTCCTGAAATTGCGAAAATTCCCAATCAGGAGACGAACGAAAGTGCTCCGGTTGAACATATTAAATTTAGCGTTGATGAAGGCGGCGGCGCTTCCGAAGATAAACAGATTCTTGAGATTAACGCTACCAGTTCAAATCAGTTGCTGTTGCCGGATGAAAATATAAAGATCGAATTCCACGATGATGAATCTGATGCAGAAGGCGGTCAGCTTTCAGTAACGCCGGCATTGGGATATTTCGGTGATGCGGTCATCACGGTATCTGTTGATGATGGTAAAGAGACCGTAACCGAAACCTTTTCCCTTACAGTACATGCGGTCAATAATCCGCCGGTGATCTATAATATTAAAAATCAGAGAATTGACGAAGATGATGTCCTAGAAAAATTGAAATTTTCTGTTGATGAAGGAGGCGCCGCCGATGAAGACGCCCAGAGAATTAGTTTAACCGTAATAAGTAATAATCAGACGATTATACCCGATAAGAATATTGAGGTATCTTTTACTGATGATGATACGGATGCGGGAGACGGATTTATCAGCATAACGCCGCTGGATAATATGTTTGGCGAGGTCATAATTACTGTGACAGCGAATGATGGAGAACAGGTCGCATCCCACGAATTTAAGGTGAATGTGAGATCCATTAATGATATACCAATTTCAGAAGACCTTGAATTTGAAGTGGATGAAGATCTGACGTTGTCAGGAAAACTTGTTGGCAAAGATATTGACGATCCGGCTCTTCGTTTTCAGATTCACAGATATCCCCAAGAAGGGAAGTTGACGGTAACTGGCGAGGGTGACGGCGACTTTGTCTACGCTCCATTTCAGGATTGGTCGGGAGCTGATTCCTTTTCATATAGCGCAAGTGATGGAAAATCCGATTCAAATCAGGCAACGGTTAAAATAACAGTCAGATCAATTAACGATCCGCCGATATTATCCCAATTAGCCGATCAACATATTGCCGAAGATGATACGTTTCCAATTCTGACGTTTGCTATTGATGAAGGAGGTGGAGATGAAGAAGACGATCAAATTTTGAAGGTTACGGCGACAAGCAGCAATCAATTAGTCATTCCCGATAAAAATATTACAATCGATTTTAATGACGATGAAAATGATGCTGAATTTGGGGCAATCAGCCTAAAACCTGTACCGGATAGTTTTGGAGAAGCAACCATCACATTGTCTGCCATGGATGGTTATCACACTGCCAGCGCTAATTTTACATTGCACAACGGTGTTGGTTATTCCTGAAAAACATGGCTCATAATGGGGCCTTGAAGATGTTTATTTCATGCACTGAGAGCTCTCATCAAATCGCCCGTACTGTACGACAGACACCTCCTGTTTAATGTAAAATGCCACTGCTATGACCGTATGGCCATATTGCAAGAGTCTTTCACGGCAATTCTATTGAAATATAAACTGCTTATTATTAGTATGTTATGGCTTTAAATTGAAGTATTATGTGCGGCCTTTGCAATAAGGTGTTTCATTAATAACAACAAATTTAAAGGAGGAAAAATAATGAATAGTAAAACACAAGCAACTACTGTCGAGAATGAATTCTACAGCCCGATGCTGCGAGCACTGGTAAAGGCCGAGGCAAAGAGGGATTGCCCCGAATTCCCCGACGAGCATTTTTTGAAGGCAGGGGTTGGGCGGTGCCTGAACGATGTACGCAGCGGACGAGACTGGATTCAAAAAGCAATGACGATTTTGAAGCTGGCGATCACCGTTAGCCGGTTCTTTATCAGCTTGAAAAGCCAGAGGCGGCTACGACTTACCCAAAACATTGCCTGTGCAGTTCGAGCAGAAGCCGATGAGATCGCCGCAGCAAAAGACGATCCCTTTGCAGAGCATGCCGAACTTGATGGAGTCGCGATCTACGCCGCAGACGGTCATTGCCATGGAAGCTCAGCTCATGACCAGCTAATTGATCAGAAGCGTTACCCCGTCGGACATTTTTTTGCCATGAATCTTCGGACTCAAACGATGATTCATTTGGATGTAGCTCGTCCGAAGGTGAAAAAAGAGCATGATATAACCGCGTTGAAACGCTTGGAGGCAAATGCCCTGCGTATGGAAGAACCGACAGGGCGAAAGGTAATTATAGCCTATGATCCGGCGATCTACGACTTCGTCCAGTGGAATAACTGGAAGCAGCCGAAGGGGATTTACATCATCACTCGAATGAAGGAGAATACCAATTTACTAATCTGTGACGACCGTGAGTTTGACCGGGAGGATCCCCGCAATGCAGGCATAATCTCGGACCGGACGGGAGTAACAAATAGCGGTCGCAGGTTGCGTAAAATTGTTTACATTGAACCGGCAACTGGAAAGAGATTTGTCTTCCTGACAAACGAAATGACATTGCCGCCGGGGTTGATCACTTTCATATACAAGAAGAGATGGGACATTGAAAAAGTGTTCGACCAATTCAAAAATAAACTGATGGAAAACAAGGCCTGGGCAAAATCATTGAACGCTAAATGTGTCCAGGCGCAGTTCATGGTTCTGGCGCACAACCTCACCTTAATCCTGGAACGTAAACTTGAATCCGAAGAAGGCATATCCGATACCAAGATTGAAAAGAAGAGACCCCTGAGAATTCAAAAGGATCTGGCAAAGATCAAGGAGGCCGGAAGAAAAGAAAACCCGCTTGTTACACGACCCTATAAAGCCGTTCAGAGGTCGTTTCAGTTTATCCGATGGCTCAGGGACTCTTTGCTTGTCAAGACTCCCTGGAGGCAGGCTGTAGAGGCTCTGAGGCCCCTTATGACCGCATATTTGTCATGAAAAAACAAACACCGTTGACATTGCATGTAAAAGCAGTCAATGATGCGCCTGTGCTCACGCCAATTAAACGTCAGACGACATCTGAAAGCATCGCAATTTCGGATATTTTATTCAGCGCTGAAGAGGGCGGCGGCGATGGCGAAAGTGAACAAATTTTAAGCCTGACTGCATCGTCTTCGAATACCGATCTTATTCCGGTCGATAATATTGAAATTAATTTTTCTGACGAAACCGATGACGCCGGAGACGGTAGTCTCGATATTAAGCCGGTTAAGGGAAAGTCCGGAGAATCAGACATAACGTTGGTGTTATCCGATGGATTTGAATCGGTTGCCCAATCGTTTACCATCCTTGTCCAGAAAGTAAACGATCCACCGACAATTTCAGATTTTGAAAATCTGGTTATCAGGGAAGATGAAGATTCGGACAATATTTCTTTTTCTGTTGATGAAGGAGGATTGGAGGATGAAGATGTTCAGATCCTCCGGATATCCGTTTCAAGTTCAAATCAGGATCTTCTTCCCGATGAGCGCATCAATGTAAAGTTTGCGGATGATGATTTTGATGCGGAAAGTGGATCACTAATGATCAGTCCGGCAGCTAATGCTTTTGGCAAGTCAACCGTAACAGTGGTGGTGGACGATGGTGAAAATAAAACAACGAAACGTTTTGACGTTAGCGTTACTGCGGTCAATGATGCACCTGAGGCAGAATCCGCTGTGTTCAGAACAAATGAAGATGCAAATTTGGTCGAAACACTAGTCGCTGCCGATGTTGACAACGATTCGCTGATTTATCGAATAGACCAATTCCCTGATTCCGGAGAGCTGAAACTCATAAATTCAAGCGCCGGAGAAATTGAATATATTCCTGAGCCGGACTGGTCAGGACGTACTGAATTTACCTTTGCTGTGAGTGACGGAAAATTAGAATCTGCCCCGGCAGCGATCACGATCGAAGTCACCGCAGTCGATGATCCAATTTATATTTCGTCTATCGCAGATATGACGATTGATGAAGATGAGACAGTAGCAGACATTAAATTCGATGTCGATGAAGGAGGCGGCATTGATGAAGACAGGCAGATTCTTTCCGTTACAGCTCGAAGCAGTAATGATGAATTAGTACCGAATTCTGCAATTCATATCGACTTCAATGATGATGAAAGCGATGCGGGATTCGGAAAAATTTCGATAAAACCAGGAAAAGATTTGTTTGGCAAAACTGACGTCACGATTGCTGTAAGCGATGGCAATCATATCGAAAAAACAGAATTTCAATTGACCGTTAATCCTGTGAATGATTTGCCGGAAATTTCAGAAATTGCAAGTCAGAGCACTTCCGAGGGGACATCGATTTCCGGGATTGAATTTACGGTAGATGAAGGTGGAGGTCTAGGCGAAGATAAGCAAACAGTCCAACTTTCTGCAGCCAGCTTAAATCCCCAGTTAATACCACCGGAATCACTTTTGATCCATTTTCGCGACGATGAGTCGGATGCCGGCAAAGCTTCATTGGATATTCAACCCTTAGCCGGGAAATCCGGGACTTCCGAAATTATAATTACCGCCAATGATGGCGAGGATCGAATTGAGCAACGATTTACGGTAACCGTTGGCGCGATAAATGATCCGCCCACCTTATCCAGCATTCAAGATATCGAAATTGATGAAGATCAAGAGAGCGTAGACGTCGAATTTGAGGCGGATGAGGGAGGTGGTTTGGATGAGGGCAAACAGATTCTGAAATTTTATGTAAAAAGTTCCGATCCTGATTTGATGCCGGAAGACTTAATCCGCGTTCAATTTACCGATGATGACAGTGATGCTGATCATGGTAACATCACCTTACGGGCGAAAGAAAATCAGTCGGGAAAATGTAAAATTACCCTTGCGGTTGATGATGGTTTGGCAAGCAGTAGTAAGAGTTTTTACGTCACCGTTAATCCAGTCAACGATATACCCATTGTAGAGAATATCAGCATTCCGGTCGAAGAGGATCATAAAAAGATGGGGCAACTGGCCGCTGCGGATCCAGATAGTGAACACATAACATTTATGATCGTTGATCGTCCCGAATATGGGCAGGTGCATATACTGAATAAGCAGAGCGGCGAATTTGAATTTGTCCCGGATACCCATTGGAACGGTGAAACGCACTTTACGTTTAAAGCGAATGACGGCATATCCGATTCAAAAATTGCTACGGCGTCTATCGTTGTTTCAGCCGTAGACGACCCTCCGATTCTTCCCGTAATTGACGATTGCACTATTCATGAAGATCGCACGCTGGAAAATCTTGAGTTCGCCATTGACGAAGGGGGTGGGGCTGACGAAGATCAGCAAAAGCTCGCACTGACTGCCGTAAGTGAAAATACCAACCTGATACCCAATGAAAATATTCAAATTCAGTTGGATAATGGAATTGAAAGCGCCAACACTGCCAGCGTAAGTATTACGCCGGCAGCAGATCAATTCGGCGCTGCTGTTATAAACCTCACATTGAGTGATGGCCAAAACGAAACAAATACCTCGTTCAAAATCAATGTTGATCCTTTCAATGATTTGCCGGAGATCAGTGAAATCAAAGATCACAAAACAACCATGGAAGGACAATCTATTGAGCGAATCATGGTTGCTCTTGACAAAGGCGGCGGTGACCTAGAAAATGAGCAGATCATTGTTTTGACTGTTGCCAGTTCAAATAGCAAACTCATACCCGATGATGCAATTCACGTTGATTTTGTGGATGATCAAGATGACGCCGATATCGGATATCTGACCATTCAACCCGCGTCCGGAATGTCAGGATCTTCCCGGATAACGGTAAATGTCTCTGATGGTTTCGATGTTGTAAAGACTTCTTTTCTTGTTGAAGTTGATCCCGTTGATGATCCACCCACAATAACAAAATTTACGAATCACCACATTGCCGAGGATGGAAAATTGGATGCTATTAAATTTACTGTTGATGAAGGTGGGGGAGATGATGAAGATTCTCAGGCAGTGACAATTACGACTTCAAGTTCCAATACTAAGCTTGTTCCTAACGAAAATATTTTTATAAACTTTTCCGACGATGCGACAGACGCAGGGGAAGGCATGCTGTCAGTAACGCCGATTGAAAATAAATCGGGGACCACAACGATCACGGTCACTGTTGACGATGGTCATAACCGTCGCACTGAACAGTTTGACGTCATCATCTCCCAGGATAACGACATGCCGGAAGTTTTCGACGATAGCGTTTCCACTTCGGAAGATAATGAAGTTTTCGGTATTTTGAAAGCGTCGGATCCTGATGGCGACGCGTTGCGATTTAAACTCCTGGACCAGCCAAAAAATGGAACTATTGAACTTCTCGATCCAGCCACGGGTAAATTTAGTTATTCCCCAATCTTAAATTGGGTAGGGAATGATCAATTTACCTTTCCCGCCAATGATGGTCAAGTCGAATCAAAACCCGGCAAAATTGGCCTTATGGCGAGCGCCGTTAACGATGAGCCTACGGTCGCAAAAATTGCTGATCAAACGATGGATGAAGACAGCACATCAAACAAAGTAGAATTATTTCTTGATGAAGGGGGCGGCGTCGATGAAGATATTCAAATTGTTAGGGTTATGGCTTCAAGCTCAAATGGCGCATTGATCCCTGACGCCAACATTGAGATTGACTTTCAGGATGATCAAACAAATTCAGAGCCCGGACATATTACTATTACGCCCTTGCCTGATCGATTTGGATCATCGTTAATTAAATTGACAGTTATTGATGGCCTAAGTAAAACTGAATCTACCTTTAACGTGAATGTATCAAGTGTTTAACGATCCCCCGAGATATCAGATATTGCAGCCAAAGCACGTCCGAAGGTATTAAAGAACATCCCTCACTGTTGCTGAAGGTGGAGGGGGACTTAGAAGATGGTCAGATTTGCTATTCGCATTCAAGTTCGAATAAATCACTGGTATCTAGAAAATATAAACCTCGAATTCCCTATTATGATCTGATGCAGGTAAGGGATCTCTGGAATAACACCAATCGCAGGCGAGTCGGGAAGCTCGAAGATAACCCTAACTGTGTCCGATGGGATTGATTCGATTGACTCCTCCTTTGTTTTCTCTGTGGGGGCTATAAACGATTCTCCAATATTATCAGAGTTTTCTGATCAGGAAATTAATGAAGATGAATCAATCGAATCCATTTCATTTACCGTCGATGAAGGCGGCGGCGCCGATGAAGACGCCCAGGTTCTCAAGATATCGGCTGCCAGCTCTAATCCAGAATTAATTTCCGGAGATGATATCCAAATTAATTTCCGTGATGATGAATCAGATGCCGATAGGGGCGCTCTTTCGCTACGTCCGCTAAAGAATAAGTCGGGAGAAGCAACCATAACAGTGACGGTGGATGATGGAACCGAAAGCGTAACCGAATCGTTTAAGTTGAAGGTACTGCGGTGAACGATCCGCCAATCGCATCAGCTGGCGATTTCAAGACCGTAGAAGATATGAGCGTTTCGGGTCGATTGGAAGCTTCTGACATTGAAGATGATGATGTAACGTATGTCATTCGGGATGTGCCTAAACATGGTGAACTGGAATTGACGAATAATCGATCAGGTCATATTGAATATACTCCAGCCGCTGATTGGTCAGGAACCGATGAGTTCAGCTACACCGTTAACGATGGAACTGCTGATTCTGAAGCAGCATTAGTTTCTATCCACGTGGAGTCGGTGAATGACGCCCCTGAGATTTCAGATATCGGCAGCCAAAGCACATCAGAAGGCGAATTGAAAAGAATCGAATTTGCCGTTGATGAAGGCGGCGGTGAAATTGAAGATGTTCAGGTTCTGTCGATTAATGCAGCAAGTTCGAATCAGGAATTAGTTCCGGATGACGCGCTTATCCTTTCTTTTTCCGATGATGACTCTGATGCGGACAAAGGGCATCTTGACATAACCCCGGCTAATGGCGTGTCGGGTAGTTCACAGATAACCCTGACGTTATCAGATGGGATTGATGCGGTTAACGCCACGTTTACTTTTTCAGTCGGTTCAGTCAATGATCCGCCGACTGTATCGACGATACCAGATCAGGAACTTGATGAAGACAGTTGGATTGATTCGATCGCATTTACGGTTGATGAAGGCGGCGGCGCCGATGAAGACGTCCAGATTCTTCAGATATCAGCAGCCAGCTCTAATCCAGATTTAATTTCCGGAGATGATATCCAGATTAATTTCCGTGATGATGAATCAGATGCCGATAGGGGCGCTCTTTCGCTACGTCCGCTAAAGAATAAGTCGGGAGAAGCGACCATAACAGTAACGGTGGATGATGGAACCGAAAGCGTAACCGAATCGTTTAAGTTGAAGGTACTAGCGGTGAACGATCCGCCAATCGCATCAACTGGCGATTTCAAGACTGTAGAGGATATGAGCGTTTCGGGTCGATTGGAAGCTTCCGACATTGAAGATGATGATGTAACGTATGTCATTCGGGACGTGCCTAAACACGGTGAACTGGAATTGACGAATAATCGATCAGGTCATATTGAATATACTCCAGCCGCTGATTGGTCAGGAACCGATGAGTTCAGCTACACCGTTAACGATGGAACTGCTGATTCTGAAGCAGCATTAGTTTCTATCCACGTGGAGTCGGTGAATGACGCCCCTGAGATTTCAGATATCGGCAGCCAAAGCACATCAGAAGGCAAACTGAAGAAAGTGGAATTCACTGTTAATGAAGGCGGCGGTGAAAGAGAAGATGTTCAGGTTTTGTCGATTACCGTCGCGAGTTCGAATCAGGAATTAGTTCCGGACGCCGCGATTCGCCTTTCTTTTTCCGATGATGACTCTGATGCGGACAAAGGGCATCTTGACATAACCCCGGGCAATGGCGTGTCGGGCAGTTCACAGATAACCCTGACGTTATCAGATGGAATTGATGCGGTTAACGCCACGTTTACGCTTTCTGTCGGCTCAGTCAATGATCCTCCGACAGTATCGGCAATATCAGATCAGGAACTTGATGAAGACGGTTGGATTGATTCAATCGCATTTACGGTTGATGAAGGCGGCGGCGCCGATGAAGACGTCCAGATTCTTCAGATATCAGCAGCCAGCTCTAATCCAGAATTAATTTCCGGAGATGATATCAATATCAATTTCCGTGATGATGAATCAGATGCCGATGGGGGCATTCTTTCGATACGGCCGATGGAGAATGAGTCGGGAGAAGCGACCATAACAGTAACGGTGGATGATGGAACCGAAAGCGTAACCGAATCGTTTACATTGAAAGTCCTGCCGGTGAACGATCCGCCAATCGCTTCATCCGGCGATTTCAAGACTATGGAAGATACGAGCATTTCACGTCGATTGGAAGCTTCTGACATTGAAGGCGATGATGTAACGTATGTCATCCGAGAGGCGCCCAAACACGGTGAACTGGAGTTAACGAATGATCGATCAGGTCGCTTTGAGTATATTCCGTCGGCTGACTGGTCAGGAACCGATGAATTCAGTTACACCGTTAATGATGGAACTGCAGATTCTGAGATTGCGTTCGTTTCGATCTAGGTGGATCCGGTGAACGACCCTCCTGAGATATCAGATATAGGCAGCCAAAGTACGTCGGAGGGTGAATTGAAAAGGGTGGAATTCACGGTTGATGAGGGCGGCGGCGACATTGAAGATGTTCAGGTTCTGTCGATTACTGTCGCGAGTTCGAATCAGGAATTAGTTCCGGATGACTCGATTCGCCTTTCTTTTTCCGATGGCGACTCTGATGCGGACAAAGGACGCCTCGAAATCACCCCGACTGTCGGCGCGTCGGGCAGTTCAACGATAACCCTGACGTTATCGGACGGAGTTGACGTCGTTGACGGCTCATTTACTTTTTCAGTCGGCTCAGTCAATGACCCGCCGACAGTGTCGGCGATACCAGATCAGGAACTTGATGAAGACGGTTGGATTGATTCGATTGCATTTACCGTTGATGAAGGCGGCGGCGCGGATGAGGACGCTCAGGTTCTTCAAGATATCGGCTTCCCAGCTCTAATCCTGATTTATTTTCCGATGATGATATTAAGATTAATTTCCATGATGATGATTCAGATGCGGAAAGCGGCATTCTTTCGATACGGCCGATGGAGAATGAGTCGGGAGAAGCGACCATAACAGTAACGGTGGATGATGGAACCGAAAGCGTGACGGAATCGTTTAAGTTGAAGGTCCTGCCGGTGAATGATCCGCCAATCGCTTCATCCGGCGATTTCAAGACTACGGAAGATATGAGCATTTCACGTCGATTGGAAGCTTCTGACATTGAAGGTGATGATGTGACATATGTTATCGAGGAGATGCCCGAACACGGTGAACTGGAGTTAACGAATAATCGATCAGGTCGCTTTGAGTATATTCCGTCGGCTGACTGGTCAGGAACTGATGAGTTCAGTTACATCGTTAACGATGGCGCTGCTGATTCTGAGGTTGCATTAGTTTCAATCCATGTGGATCCGGTGAATGACCCCCCAGAGATTTCAGATATAGGCAGTCAAAGCACGTCAGAAGGCGAACTGAAGAAAGTGGAATTTACCGTTGATGAAGGCGGCGGCGAAATTGAAAATGTTCAGATTCTGTCGATTACGGCAGCAAGTTCGAATCAGGAATTAGTCCCGGACGCCGCAATTCGCCTTTCTTTTTCCGATGATGACTCTGATGCGGACAAAGGGGCATCTTGTCATAGAAACCCCGGCTGCAGGCGTCCTCAGGCAGCTCGCAGATAACGTTAACGCTCCGATGGAGTTGACGCCATTGACGGCTCGTTTATTTTCATGGTTTCATTCAATGATCCGCCCGACCAAGTCGACGATACCAGATCAGGAAACTGTGATGAAGCAGTTGGATTGATTCGATCCCATTTACAGTTTGGATGAGGCGGCGGCGCGGATGAAGACGTCCAGATTCTTAAGATATCAGCTTCCAGTTCTAATCCTGATTTAGTTTCGGGTGATGATATTAAGATTAATTTCCATGATGATGGATCGGACGCAGAGGGCGGCCTGCTTTCGATACGACCGTTAAGATCGTTCGGGAGAAGCGACTGATAACGGTGACGGTAGATGATGGAATCGAAAGTGCAACAGAATCGTTTAAGCTGAGGGTACGACCAGTGAACGACCCCCCTGAGATATCAGATATCGGCAACCAAAGCACATCAGAAGGTGAATTGAAAAAGGTGGAATTTCCCGTTGATGAAGGCGGCGGTAAAATTGAAGATGTTCAGGTTCTGTCGATTGCCGTTGTAAGTTCGAATCAGAAATTAGTTCCGGATGACGCGATTCGCCTTTCTTTTTCCGATGATGACTCTGATGCGGACAAAGGACATCTTGCAATCACCCCGACTGCTGGCGTCTCAGGCAGCTCGCAGATAACGTTGACGCTCTCCGATGGAGTTGACGCCGTTGACACCTCGTTTACTTTTTCAGTCGGCTCCGTCAATGATCCTCCTACAATATCGGCGATATCAGATCAGGAACTTGATGAAGACAGCTGGATTGATTCGATTGCATTTACAGTTGATGAAGGCGGCGCCGCCGATGAAGACGTCCAGATTCTTAAGATATCAGCAGCCAGCTCTAATCCAGAATTAATTTCCGGAGATGATATCCAAATTAATTTCCGTGATGATGAATCAGATGCCGATAGGGCCGCTCTTTCGCTACGTCCGCTAAAGAATGAATCGGGAGAGGCGACCATAACAGTGACGGTGAATGATGGAACGGAAAGCGTAACCGAATCGTTTACGTTGAAGGTGTTGCCGGTGAACGATCCGCCAATCGCATCATCCGGCGATTTCAAGACCGTGGAAGATGTGAGCATTTCGCGTCGATTGGAAGCTGCTGATATTGAAGGTGATGATGTAACCTATGTCATTCGGGAGGCGCCCAAACACGGAGAACTGGAGTTGACAAATCATCGGTCAGGTCGTTTTGAGTATATTCCAACGGCTGACTGGTCAGGAACCGATGAGTTCAGCTACACTGTCAACGATGGCGCTGCCGATTCTGAGGTTGCCCTGGTTTCAATTCATGTGGATCCGGTGAACGACCCTCCAGAGATATCAGATATAGGCAGTCAAAGCATATCAGAAGGTGAATTGAAAAGGATTGAATTTACCGTTGATGAAGGCGGCGGTGACATCGAAGATGTTCAGGTTCTGTCGATTGTCGTCGCAAGTTCGAATCAGGAATTAGTTGCAGATGATGCGATTCGCCTTTCTTTTTCCGATGATGACTCTGATGCGGACAAAGGGCATCTTGTTATAACCCCGGCTGCTGGCGTCTCAGGCAGCTCGCAGATAATGTTGACGCTTTCCGATGGAGTTGACGCCGTTGACGCCTCGTTTACTTTTTCAGTCGGCTCCGTCAATGATCCGCCGACTGTATCGACGATACCAGATCAGGAACTTGATGAAGACAGTTGGATTGATTCGATCGCATTTACGGTTGATGAAGGCGGCGGCGCCGATGAAGACGTCCAGATTCTGAAGATATCGGCAGTCAGCTCTAATCCAGATTTAATTTCCGGAGATGATATCCAGATTAATTTCCGTGATGATGATTCAGATGCGTCGGGCGGCATTCTCTCGCTACGTCCGCTAAAGAATGCGTCGGGAGAAGCGACCATAACCGTGACGGTGGATGATGGAATTGAAAGCGCAACAGAGTCCTTTAAGTTGAGGGTACTGCCGGTGAACGACCCCCCTGAGATATCAGATATCGGCAAGCAAAGTACATCAGAAGGTGAACTGAAGATAGTGAAATTCACCGTTGATGAGGGCGGTGGTGAAATTGAAGATGTTCAGGTTATATCGATTACCGTCACGAGTTCGAATCAGGAATTAGTTCCGGATAACGCGATTCGCCTTTCTTTTTCCGATGATAATTCTGATGCGGACAAAGGACGCCTTGCTATCACCCCGGCTGCCGGCGCCTCAGGCAGCTCGCAGATAACCCTGACTGTATCAGATGGAGTTGACGTCGTTGACGCCTCGTTTACGCTTTCTGTTGGCTCAGTCAATGATCCTCCGACGGCGTCGGCGATAGCAGATCAGGAACTTGATGAAGACAGTTGGATTGATTCGATCGCATTTACGGTTGATGAAGGCGGCGGCGCCGATGAAGACGCCCAGATTCTGAAGATATCAGCAGTCAGCTCTAATCCAGATTTAGTTTCGGGTGATGATATTAAGATTAATTTCCATGATGATGGATCGGATGCGGAGGGCGGCATGCTTTCGATACGACCGCTAAAGAATGCGTCGGGAGAAGCGACAATTACAGTGACGGTGGATGATGGAACTGAAAGCGTAACCGAATCGTTTACGTTGAAGGTTCTGCCGGTGAACGATCCGCCAATCGCATCATCCGGTGATTTTAGGACCATGGGAGATATGAATATTTCGCGTCGATTGGAAGCTTCTGACATTGAAGGTGATGATGTAACGTATGTCATCCGGGACGTGCCCGAACACGGTGAACTGGAATTGACAAATCATCGATCAGGTCGTTTTGAATACATTCCATCGGCTGACTGGTCAGGAACTGATGCATTCTCCTATTATGTCAATGATGGCATTGCTGATTCTGAGTCTGCATTAGTTTCAATCCATGTGGACCCGGTGAACGATCTCCCTGAGATATCAGATATAGGCAACCAAAGTATATCAGAAGGCGAAATGAAAAGGATCGAATTTACGGTTGATGAAGGCGGCGGTGAAATTGAAGATGTACAGGTTGTATCGATTGCCGTTGCGAGTTCGAATCAGGAATTAGTTCGGGATGATGCAATTATTCTTTCTTTTTCTGATGATGACTCTGATGCGGACAAAGGACGCCTTGCAATTACCCCGATTGCCGGCGCCTCAGGCAGTTCGCAGATAACACTGCTGACCGTTATCGGATGGATTGACGCAGCCGTTGACCCACGTTTACGCTTTCTGTCGGCTCAGTGAATGATCCGCCGACAGTATCGACGATAGCAGATCAGGAACTTGATGAAGACGGTTGGATTGATTCGATCGCATTTACGGTTGATGAAGGCGGCGGCGCCGATGAAGACGTTCAGGTTCTTAAGATATCAGCAGCCAGCTCTAATCCAGATTTAGTTTCCGGTGATGATATTAAGATTAATTTCCATGATGATGAATCGGATGCAGAGAGCGGTATTCTGTCGATACGGCCGGTAAAGAATGAGTCGGGAGAAGCGACAATCACGGTGACGGTGGATGATGGAACTGAAAGCGTGGCAGAATCGTTTACGTTGAAAGTCCTGCCGGTGAACGATCCCCCTGAGATATCAGATATAGGCAGCCAAAGCACATCAGAAGGTGAATTGAAAAGGGTTGAATTTACCGTTGATGAAGGCGGCGGTGAAATTGAAGATGTTCAGGTTCTGTCGATTACCGTTGCAAGTTCGAATCAGGAATTAGTTCCGGATGACGCGATTCGTCTTTCGTTTCTCGATGATGACTCTGATGCGGACAAAGGTCAACTTATTATAACGTCAGCCCCCGGCGCCTCAGGCAGTTCGCAGATAACCCTGACGTTATCAGATGGAGTTGATGCTGTTGATTCCTCATTTACTTTTTCTGTCGGTTCAGTGAATGATCCTCCGACAATATCATCGATATCCGATCAGGAACTTGATGAAGACAGTTGGATTGATTCGATCGCATTTACGGTTGATGAAGGCGGCGGCGCCGATGAAGACGCCCAGATTCTTAAGATATCGGCAACCAGCTCTAATCCTGAATTGGTTTCCGATGACGACGTCACGATTAATTTCCGTGATGATGGATCGGATGCGGAGAGCGGCATTCTTTCGATACGGCCGGTAAAGAATGAGTCGGGAGAAGCGACGATTACGGTGACGGTAGATGATGGAACTGAACGTGTCGCAGAATCGTTTACGTTGACGGTTCTGCCGGTGAACGATCCACCAATTGCATCATCCGGTGATTTCAGGACCATGGAAGATGTGAATATTTCGCGTCGATTGGAAGCTTCTGATATTGAAGGTGATGATGTAACGTATGTTATCCGGGACGTGCCCGAACATGGTGAATTGGAGTTGACAAATCATCGATCAGGTCGTTTTGAATACATTCCATCGGCTGACTGGTCAGGAACTGATGCATTCTCCTATTATGTCAATGATGGCATTACTGATTCTGAGGCTGCATTAGTTTCAATCCATGTGGACCCGGTGAACGATCTCCCTGAGATATCAGATATAAGCAACCAAAGCATATCAGAAGGCGAAATGAAAAGGGTCGAATTTACGGTTGATGAAGGCGGCGGTGAAATTGAAGATGTACAGGTTGTATCGATTGCCGTTGCGAGTTCGAATCAGGAATTAGTTCGGGATGATGCAATTATCCTCTCTTTTTCCGATGATAATTCGGATGCGGACAAAGGACGCCTTGCTATCACCCCGGCTGCCGGCGCCTCAGGCAGCTCGCAGATAACCCTGACTGTATCAGATGGAGTTGACGTCGTTTACGCCTCGTTTACGCTTTCTGTTGGCTCAGTCAATGATCCTCCGACAGTATCGGCAATATCCGATCAGGAACTTGATGAGGACAGTTGGATTAATTCGATTGCATTTACGGTTGATGAAGGCGGCGGTGCCGATGAAGACGTTCAGATTCTTAAGATATCGGCTTCCAGCTCTAATCCTGATTTAGTTTCGGGTGATGGCGTCACGATCAATTTCCATGATGATGAATCGGACGCGGAGAGCGGCACGCTTTTGATACGACCGCTAAAGAATGAATCGGGAGAAGCGACCATAACAGTAACGGTGGATGATGGAATCGCAAGCGTAACAGAATCGTTTACGTTGAAAGTCCTGCCGGTGAACGATCCGCCAATTGCATCAATCGGCGATTTCAAGACCATGGAAGATATACCCCTTTCGGGTCAATTGGCGGCTTCTGATATTGAAGGTGATGCCTTAACGTACATCATCAATGAAAATCCTGAACACGGTGAGTTAAAATTGACGGATCGCCAGTTAGGTCGTTTTGAATATACTCCAGCTGCTAATTGGTCCGGGACCGATGAATTCAGCTACGTCGTTAATGATGGAACTGTTGATTCTGAGGTTGCATCAGTTTCGATTGATATCGACCCGGTGAACGACTTGCCTGAGATTTCAGATATAGGCAGTCAAAGTATATTGGAAGGTGAATTGAAAAGGGTTGAATTTACCGTTGATGAAGGCGGCGGTGAAATTGAAGATGTTCAGGTTCTGTCGATTACCGTCACCAGTTCAAATCAGGAATCAATCCCGGATGACGCGATTATCCTTTCTTTTCCCGATGATGATTCCGATGCCGACGGAGGACATCTTGCAATCTCCCTGGTTGTCGGTGGGTCGGGCAGTTCCCGGATAACCCTGACGTTATCGGATGGAGTTGACGCCGTTGACGTCTCGTTTACGCTTTCTGTCGGCTCAGTGAATGATCCGCCGACAGTATCGGCGATATCCGATCAGGAACTTGATGAAGACAGTTGGATTGATTCGATTGCATTTACGGTTGATGAAGGCGGCGGTGCCGATGAAGACGTCCAGATTCTTAAGATATCGGCTTCCAGTTCTAATCCTGATTTAGTCTCCAGTGATGATATCACGATCAACTTTCATGATGATGAATCAGACGCGGAGGGCGGCATTCTTTCGATACGGCCAATAAAAAATGCGTCGGGAGAAGCGACCATAACGGTGACGGTAGATGATGGAATTGAAAGCGTAACAGAATGGTTTAATTTGGAGGTACGGCCGGTAGACGATCCTCCAATCGCATTATCCGGCAATTTTAAGACCATGGAAGATGTAGGCGTTACAGGTCGATTGGAGGCTTCTGACATTGAAGGTGATGCCTTAACGTATATCATCAATGAAAGTCCCAAACACGGTAAGTTGGAATTGACGGATCATCAATTAGGCCGTTTTGAGTATACTCCGGCCACTGATTGGTCAGGAACTGATACGTTCAGCTACATCGCCAATGACGGCACGACTTATTCCAATGTTGCAGATGTCTCGATTGAGATATTAACTGTCGATGATCCACCTTTTTTGCTGTGTAATGAGATTGCGATCATTGACGAAGATAGTTTACTCGATAATTTTGAATTTGAGATTGATGAAGGTGGGGGAAGTGACGAAGATCGTCAAATTCTCAAGATAACCACGGACAGCTCAAATACCGCGCTTGTCCCAAAAAGTCATATCCAGCTAGACTTTCTGGACAATGAAACTGATGCTGATTCAGGACGCTTAAAAATTATCCCTGCACCAGATAAATTTGGTAAATCAACCATTACATTAGCGGTAACAGATGGCGCAACGCGAATAGAAAAACGCATTGAATTAACTGTAGAGCCGATCAACGATTTACCTGAGGCGTCTAAAGGAAGTTTTTCTGTAAATGAAGATGAGACATTGTTTGCAAAATTAAGTGGTTCTGATGCCGATGGAGATGATTTTGGATATAGAATCGTTAAAAACCCAAATGCTGGCGGCGTGAAATTAACCGATGTCATGTCTGGAGATTTTGAATTTATTCCTGAGCCCAATTGGGCTGGAAAAGCTCAATTTAGTTATACTATTAGTGATGGATATGGAGATTCAAAAGTTGTGCCTGTGATTATCGACGTTAAGCCGGTTAATGATTTACCTGAAATCTCCGCAATACGTGACCAAAACACTGCTGAAGGGACGAAAAAGAGGGTCGGAATTATCGTTGACGAAGGCGGCGGTGAACTCGAAGATACTCAGATAATTTCCATTAGTGCGGATAGTTCGAATAAAACGCTATTACCGAATGATTTTATAAAGGTATATTTTAACGATGGCGTTGCCGATGCGGAGTCCGGCTATCTTGAACTTGTTCCGGTGGCAGGCGAATCAGGCAGCGCCACGATAACGTTTAACGGTATCTGACGGGATTGATTCAATCGATCAATCTTTTAATTTATCGGTGAAATCTGTTAATGATTTGCCAACCGTGTCACTCCTGGAAAACCAAGAAATAAACGAGGGTGAGGCATTGGGCCCGATTAAATTTTTTGTCGATGAAGGAGGGGGGAAAGACGAGGATGCTCAGGCGCTCAAGATAGTGGTGGAGAGTTCCAATTCTGAATTGGTATCGACAGCAGACATAGAAATGGATTTTCACGATGACGAAACTGACGCAGATAGCGGCGCTTTAAATATTACTCCAGTCAAAAATCATTCGGGCGAAACAACGATTACTCTTACCATTGATGATGGTATGAAAAGTATTCAGGAATCATTTACACTAACGGTGAAACCGGTAAATGATTCACCCGTTGTTTCAGATGGCAAATTTGAGGCTCTTGAGGATCACGTTATTTCAGGGATTTTAACTGCTAATGATCCAGATGGTGATGAATTAACGTTTGCTATTGTGGATAATCCCAGTCATGGGACGCTAAGACTCATTGATAAAAAGGCTGGAAGCTTTGAATATGTCCCATCTTTACATTGGACTGGAACGACTCAGTTTAGGTTCGCTGTCTCCGACGGGCAGGTGGATTCAGAAGTTGGCGACGTGATCATCAAGATAAGCGGGATTAATGATGCTCCAACGATATCGGCTATTGCCGCACAAACAATAAATGAGGATCACACTATTAAAGACCTTGAGTTTGATAATGAAGGTGAATTATCAGGCGTGATTAAATTTCGTGTCGATGAAGGGGGAGGCATAGACGAGGATACCCAGGCGCTCACCATATTGGCGCAGAGTTCCAATTCTGAATTGGTCTCTGCAACAGGTATTGAAATTGATTTTCAAGATGGTGAAACTGACGCAGATAGCGGCGCTTTAAATATTACTCCAACTAGGAATCGTTCGGACGAAACAACGATTACTCTTACTATTGATGATGGTATGGAAAGTATTCAGGAATCATTTAAATTAAGGGTAAAACCAGTGAATGATTCACCCAGTGTTTCAGATGGTAAATTTGAGGCTCTTGAGGATCATGTTATTTCGGGGATTTTAACTGCCAATGATCTGGATGGTGATGAATTAACGTTTGCTATTGTCGATAATCCCAGTCATGGAACACTAAGACTCATTGATAAAAAGACTGGCAGCTTTGAATATGTCCCGTCTTTGCATTGGATTGGAACGACTCAGTTTTCGTTCATTGTTTCTGATGGGCAGGTGGATTCAGAGATTGGCAACGTGATCATCACGATAAGCGGGATTAATGATGCTCCAACGATATCGGCTAT